>Ga0126342_10023290_pt1 | contig 10148 bp, 10 predicted proteins | sample Cyp1metagenome_FD_92528 | JGI IMG/M metagenome (GOLD analysis project Ga0126342, IMG submission 92528) | Coral microbial communities from Lord Howe Island, Old Settlement Bay, Australia - Cyphastrea 1 metagenome | ecosystem: Host-associated > Invertebrates > Cnidaria > Coral ... | reverse complement strand
CGCGTTCTCTCGCTCCCTCGCTCCCACGCTGCCTCGCACCCTCACGCCCTCGCTCCCTCACTCACTCACTCACCTCACTCACCTCAGTCACCTCCCTCACTCACTCACTCACTCACTCACCCACCCACCCACGCACGCACTCACTCACTCACTCACCTCACTCACCTCACTCACCTCACTCACCTCCCTCACCTCCCTCCCTCACCTCCAGCTCCAGAGCAGCTCGAGTCTTCAAGTGAAGAGGAATCAGTCCTTGCGGAGACGGAGGTAGTCAGCGTAACTTTACACAGGAGTCTTCATTTCTTGACATTGTTCCAAATGGTTTTGCAAGACTGATATCGATCTGTTGAACCCACGTAACTCAAGATGAAGGTGTATAATTGAATACTGTGATCTTCTGCGTACTTCTGGAATCTAGAAACTGCCGCAAGATTCACTGCCGAGATGATACCGTGATTGTAGCAGTATTGTTCTTTGTCTCGGTCAAGTACCTGATGCTGATCAATGAATAAAATCCGTACTCTGCTGCGATCTGTGATGTCAACCAAGCCCACGTTACCCTCGCATCCGTAACATGCAAAGTCTGGTTTTCTTCAACAGTAATTTGACGTGCATCCACATGATTAATTGACTGGTGATACTCATAGCTTGCATGTCCCTTAGGGACGGGTGTTTCAATTCCAGACAGTCCCCCAATCAAAGTTGAAGTCACTCCTCAACCGACGTTTCTTGGATAGTTTGATATGTACTCCTAGAGCCTTTGGATTTTGGCTCACCTCCTCCAAGATGTCCGCGTTGTCATCAATGAGACACGCACACTTGTGCGCGAAGTGAGATGTAAAAGCCTCGATGCAAGCCGCTTTCCCTTCACGTCCTAAAGGTTCGAAGGTTACGATGATGCCGGAAATCAAAGCCTCCCCTCCCTCCCCTCCCTCCCCTCCCTCCCCTCCCGGACTCCCTTCCCCTCGCCTCCCTCCCTCCATCCCTCCCTCCCTCACTCACTCATCTATCGGTTCAAATCCGCCGGTCTGCCGGCGTGTCTTGTGGATCTTGCCTGTTCGTATTGTACTGTCTGTTTTGTCTTGGTCTTTGTCTAGACTTTCCCCTTGGTGCGGAGGCGCGGATTTTTGCCTCGTCAAATAGTGTCGAATAGTGTCAAATAGCGTCGCCTAGTGCCAAATGTCAAATAGTGTTAAATAATGTCAAATGGTGCCAAATAGTGTGAAATAGTGACGTGTCAAATGGTGTTGAATAGTGTCAAATAGGGTGGCACAGGCTGATTCATTGCTTCTTTTAGCTCTGCCTCCGTGTGTGAGATATCTACAAAAGGAAGCTCGCGTCAGGTGGTTGACAATTTGAACCGCTTCAAATGTGGAAGCAAGTGCACAGGAATGCTACTTCTCGAAGGTCAACAGCACCCCAAGCACTTCCTAACCAGCTAGCCCCTTAACTCAATACTGCGCGGGCTCTGTCTTGCTTAACTTCAGAGCTCAAAAAAAAAACAAAAAATGCAGGCTATGGCAGAGGACAAGATGGCCATGATTAAAATAAGAGGAATGGGTCCCAAGGCTAGGCTCGGCGTACCGATCCATGTTCATACATGCAGCGAAGCAAACATCAAAAGAGATCTGGTGCATGGTGCATGGAGGATATGGCCGTCGGCGGCTGGCGATCTGAATTTGAGAAGAGAATGGAACGGGTCCCAAGGCCAGGCTGAGCGTAACGAACCGTAATATGTGGATCATTCAATCAAGAGAACACACAATCCCGATGTTTTCCAGTTCAAACCAAAACAAAAGAGAAACCGCGCGGGCAAAAAAAGGGTTCCAACAATTTACATATAAAACGTTATATAAAAAAAAAAAAAAACAATCCAAGCTGATCCCCTTAAACACCAGACTATGACATGGTGATAATAACTCAAGTTATCCCCTTACAAGACAAACCCATAGACAACATCATGTTAATACAATGCAAACTGAAACCCTCACCATACCAGAATCTCGTTTGATCCAGAGTCCCTTTTAAAGGATCATTTCATATTGTATATATTTTGTATTGTACTACTAGGTATATTATACTATGCTAATCTATGCTATATTATTTTCCATTATGATATTATATGTAAGCATGGCTTTGGCCTTAGAATTATTTACCCCCAACATTGTTGTTTTTTTCCGCCTTTGACTTTAGTGCTTTGAAGATTGAATCAATGGGAATGACCCAGGATCCAATTGATGGAGGTACTGTACCATGGTACCATTTTTCAGGCCATATTTTGGGGGGATATTCCCTGAAATTTAGCCCTGAAAAATAGGCCAAAAGTAGATGGAATCGGTACCCCCATTTGAACATGAACCACGCATGACTGACCTTGCAACTTGCTCCAGGCTGAGCTGGAAATGTTACCTGAAACCATTTCTTGGAAGTGCACAAGAAATTACCCGGCCTGGTAATCTGTTACATAGCTATTGAAAATGGCCATAGAAATAGTGGATTTTCCCATTAAAAATTGTGATTTTCCATAGTTTTTTGTATGTTTACCAGAAATTGATCGATCATCAAACTGGATTTGCACAACATCTTCCCGCAGAAGACGGGGTTTTTGCACACTGGACAATCTGTAAAAAAGTTGGCCCGTCAAAGATAGTCTTCAGAAAAGATGCTCAGACACTAGCAATCACTAGGAACCATTAACAAAAAAAACCTTTCATGAATTCTGCCCTGTGTTTAAAGTCACACCCAACAGAATCGCCAAGCAACACATGGTGGTCAAGGACAACAACACCAACATCACACCATAGAGCATGGAGGCCCAGGCCCCTCGAACAATCCACCTGGCGTGGAAACAATCCATCCATCAAATCACCAAATAATCACCACAAATAGCTTGAAAAAAGCCATCCCCAAATGGTTGTAGCTTTGTGGCATTTCGAAAATCCCACAAATCCGTGATATTCGATGTCCTCGAACTTGGGCAATAAAGATCGAGAGTTTGGCTTCTTTTCTTGGAGAGCATCTCTACAAACAGTCGAACTGCCGGGGAAGATATCGGGGAGCGCTATACCCCTCGAACTGAATCAGAGACCTTCAAAACTTGGATTGCGAATGTCGATTTGCCGCAGGTGGAGTAGTTTTATTGAACAACATCGACATAGTAAACAGTATTCAATGCGTTTCAATAGAGAAACTATAAATGTAGTTTGGGCACTTATATATTCTCAGTCATGGCTGGTCCGTATGAAATGTGAATGGAAATGGAAGCTGCACAGTTTGGAGACAAATCAGGAGGAAACCATAGAAAAAATCACCCTAAATAAAGCTCCCCATCTTTCCAGCGGCAGCATATCAGCATCGAACAGGCGGAAGATATCATCACGTGGGCATACTCCGCAAAACGGCTAACGGCGAACAATAATGATGGTATTACAAACAAAGGTGAAAGGTATAATCAAAACCAAGAATAGGTGGTAACATAATGAAACCCAGGAATGATACTGGAAGAAAAAAAGGTTTGCTGCTCAAACCCCATAGATTTGGCCCTGTCACACCGGCAACAATGCTCGGCGCGCCTGTCCACCGTGCTGTCAACTTCGCTTTGACCTTGGCTGCGTGTCATGGCATGGAACGTGAGTGCAGTTGTCGCTCACCCCCACTGAGCCCACCCCCCGAAGTATCCAAAACTCACCAAAGCCCATAAAACGAACATCTATAATTAATGGAATTTCTCAGTATAGATATTATACACATAAAGCCAATATAGTATACAACCAACGGCCAACTAAACAAGCTGTCGTCCCACCAAACCCAAAACATCTCCTAGCACCCTATTTTCACTGCCGTTTCCCAACGGTCTTATCATCTCCCAGGTGGAATGTATTGGATTCAGTGAAATCGCTATGAAATCGTCACAGTCTTAGGGAATTTACCTGAAGATGATGTCATTTTCTCTGCCCAATCCTCTCAATCCGTCATTTTTTGCCGATTTGGCTGCTTTCTAGACTTGGGGACCCCCAATACCATGGGTTTCCCTAGAACAAAACGATGTTGGTGTCTTATTGGTCTCCCGATTTGAAGAAACTGACCATAAATGGTTGGTCAAGAATCATATTCATACCACACCTCATCATATCATATCATATCCTCATTGTGCTTGGTTCAAATACATGTTTTCCCTCAGTTGTTATATGAAATACTATTTTGTAACCCCCAAATTCAATCCTTTATCCCCATTTCCCCATAAATTGGAGCTGAATCCCACCATTTCCCCAAGAAAAACATAGTTCGTCCAGCGGCGATCGCATGCTTCCAACAACTGTCCGTAGTTGGACGCTGCAGTGGCATCATTTAAGGTCACCTCGCGCTGCACGCCTGGCAGCGTGAGCCACCGCGTTTTCTTGGGAGGTGACCCAGACCCAAATCATGAGGAACTGACCGTTCCAATTTTTATACCCTCTGGTAAACTAAATATATAATATATATATATATATAACTCTATTGAAAATTGCCATAGAAATAGTTGATTTACCCATTAAAACTGGTGATTTTCAATAGCTATGTTCAATTACCAGACGGTAGACCCTGCAAATGATCGGGGGTTGGAAGATTTGCTTCTACTAAAATTAGGCAATGTTCCGGGTCTATGCTAATTTGGGGAAGAGTAGTTATATGACAAAATGCACATTAAAAAGTAAGGTACTTAACCAGGTGCGTTCCTTTCAGTTAACGTAAGGTCACCAGAAAAACCGGGATCAAACATCGAGCTTGGCCAACAAAAGTCGCTGACAAACCTGATGTTCTTAAATCGATTGCCAAAGCATTGCCTAAGCACAGTGAACCAATCTGTTATAGCTGGGTGGTGCTGGTCCAATTAGGACGTGATGTCAATTCATGGAATTTAACGCGCAGAATATGGGGGGTCAACCAGGATGGTTTCGCAAAAATTGTGGATCCAACACGATGTTTCCACAGAGATGTTTCTGGGAAGATATAAGACCTCACCCAGTCCCACTGCGCCAACTTATCTGTAGATTTATGTGAGAAAGGTCGGAAGTCTGATTCTTCGAATGGGAATGGGAGTTCATTAATTCCAGAAGACATGTTTAGACAAAACGCATCTGTATGTATGTATATATACTTGTATATATATATATATATGCATATCAATATCTATATATATATACATGTGGGTACAAGTGTATGCTTTGCATACACATTATGTATGTATATATATATATTATTTAATGATATATACACGTGTCTGTCGTTCAACACACTCATATATATATATATACATATATACAATTATATAATTACAAAGAAAAAAATGTGCATTTCACATACATTATACATGTTGCATGTATATCGTCTACTACATATGTTAAATACATATCATATAGTATCCCCTATTTCACCAAGCTCATCCCTTTTTCAGCGCCTCCCGAACAGCCGGTCATGCTGAAGACAATGCCGGTCAAGCAGAGAACGGAGACGAGAACGAAGGTCATTTGGAAGTTGTTGTCCGTATACCTTTGGGAATCCGGGAACGGTAACCAGAAATCATCACATGCCACCGACCATCTGTCAGGGATGATTCCACCGACCTTCATCCAGGGATGGCCAAGCTTTTTGACCGAAATTGCCTGGGATGACCATGGCGATCCCAAAAAGAAAACGTCAAAAGCTACGATGCTTTTGGATATCAAAGAATGTTGGGCCAGGAATCCAGTTGCCACTGGATTTGTGAGGCATCCGTCTGAAAAATGTCTAAAAAGATCAGCCCATTGGCACCATCTGAAAGAACCCAAGAACCCAACCAGTGCCCTGGGAACCCCAGATTTGATCCGGGATTTTCCAAGCTTTTTGCTGGCAATGTCACCAATGTTACCGATACCTTCGCCAGAATGCTTCGTGATTTGTAGCAAGCGCAGCTAGAAGCAGAAAACATCTTGAAACTGCATCCCTTGCTAGAAATCATGTTTTTTCGAGGAAGAGCCACTCGGGTTTGGCTGAGAAGTTAGGTGGAAATTGCCCAATTTCATGGACGAAGCCATTCTTTTGGGTTGTTTGATGGGAAGCCATGCAGTTGCCAAGGTGCCACCAGCACCGTGTTCTTTTGTGAAAGCAGGTGGCATAGTTCTCCCAGTATGTCTTGTTGACATGGAGACTGTTCTCATCCTCTGGTGCAGCATGGAGCTGCCACTGGCAAATGGGGATGGAATCGCATGGAACATTGGGCAAAACGACAAGGAAATCCTGAACACTTTGCTATGCTCAATATGCAGATGAATAGATGAAACATATTTCTCCGCTTTCCGCCAACTTCTCGAACCTATAATCATGTCCCTGTGAGACCTCTACAACCATTCCACACAAAGTTTCAGCTGTTTCAACTGCCAATATGAGCCAGTTCCGATCATCCCATTCTTCGAAACCGGAAACATCGTTTAATGTGGTTAAAACAATGCCATCAACCATCCCCAAAATCACCATTTTTAAGGGTGGTATAGACCATCAAAAATGGGGTGCTTTATTATTGTTTTAACCACATTATACCACCAAGCAGAGTGGTGTCCCAGTGGGTCTACTTCCAGCCAAAAAAAAAGGTGACAAAAACGCCACGCATCCTGCGTCGCTGAATTGTTAAATTCCCAGAGCAGGAAATCCTCTGAGACCACATTGCCTGCCATGTCCCGGCTTGCGCTTGGATTCTGACCCCCAGCACGCATGTCCGATGAGGTTTTAGAGGAAGGGGCCCCTTAGATAAGTTGAATTGTAATACTATGTATGACTTGCTCTTATTGTGGATATAGCTAAAGATGTAGATGTAGATATAGATCTACATATACATACATCTATATCTATATCTATCTATATATATATATTATATATATATATTGTTTCGGGTTGTAAACCAACTTATGACTGAGGGATCTCTTCGTGCAAGTAGTATTTTGTCCAATCAGAAGCCCATCGTGGTGAAAGGTTGGTGACAGAGTTCCAGTGATCAGCGTGTCTAAAAATAGATGATCTGAGTGATTTTATCCAGCCATGACACTTGAAGTTTGAATAGGGAAAATCGTGCTAATCCCGTTGATTTGGGTTTCCCTGAATTTTCAGAAAGACCCTTGCGTGGAATCAGTTGAGCCCCATTATCCCCCATAGCTTCGGAGTTGACCCTTTGTAACAGGTTTGTGAAGCTCCTAGAACTGAAAAACTACCCAATCTTCACAGGAAGAATGATGATAATCCTAGGGAATTGGAATTGTACCCTCATTTTCTTAGCCAAACACTCAGACTCTTCATACCTGAAACCTCTCCACCATCGGCACCTGTTTGGCAAAGGCAGTGTAGCTGGGTACTGCAGGAAATGTCGAAGAATCCCACCGACCGTGCAGGACGCAGCAGCTGCGCGAACATACCAAACTTCATCTCCTGAGACTGCAGATACTGCATTCCATCCACTGGTTGGTGGTTTCAACCCCTCTGAAAAATATGAGTTCGTCAGTTGGGATGATTGTTCCCAATATATGGAAAAATAAAAAATGTTCCACACCACCAACCAGATCCACTGGTTACTCATCACTATCCCTACAAAAATTGTTATGATGAGGGCTAGTGGGGCCATTTTCAGACATACCCTGAAGGCTCCAGTTGCTATCCTAAATATCTGGAGGATTGGCCCAACTTCATCCCTGGCACTGGCCGGTAGGAATTGCTGGGAAAAAGCGCATCGAAACTCATCTGAGCCTTTTTCAAAATACTTCTATCCCATCCCGACATGCTGCTTGATTCTGAGGCATTCAATGATGTTCTATTCTGGTTTATAGGAAACCCTCTCTGCAAGTCTTATTGCTGGATCGTCTCCAACCAAGGGAATCCTTCATGGCTTAGCTCCAGGGGCTCAGGCGGTTCCCACTTCATGCTGCCGAGGGGACGGAATAGTTGGCGATATAATCGACCTTTGCTCCAAACGGCCCTACGCCTCACCCTAGCCGTTCCTTTTTGGGTAAGGCCAACTTACCACCTCACCTGGGCATGAGCAATCACCAACTTCAATTCTCTATGTGTATATGTTCAGAATACAGTGTGTGTGTATATATATACATACGTATGATTATATATGTATATATATAATATCTGTATATGTATTTATGTCATCTGCAAAGGTGGATTCTCCTCCACGGCCTGTTTATTCCAACAGATTGTTGCCTCGTCCCCTACGCCAAGGGAAATCTGATGAACTGCCGTTGACATGGGACGCATGAGTCCCTGAAGTCCCTTCCGACCTCTTGAAATCACACTGAAAAAACCGTGAGAAAACGAAGTTATGCTGGTTGGTGGTTGACCTACCCCTCTGAAAAATATGAAAGTCAATGGGAAGGATTATCCCATATATTGGGGAAAATAAAAAATGTTTGAAACCACCAACCAGTATATCAGTTATATACAAGCTATACCAGGATCTTCTACCCCTAATCATCAAAAAAATGACTAATGTGGGATGTGCCCTGGCTGCCATTGGCACCATCCCCAAGTCATCACCTTGGTGGGTGCTATAATCCATCCCAGTCATGGTATAGGTTTATAGCATTGGGTTGCCCATGCAATGACAAAACGGAGTTATAAAAAAAAACGATATACCCGGATGTTTCATCGTTTTTTGGATCTGCCCAGAATAAAACTCAAAAAACATGATTTTCCCCTAGGGCCTGGTCCGCTTCGAACTTTCCAGCCCTTCGTCCCGTCCGTGCTGCGTGCGAGCTCAGTGACTCCCAGGGCGGCGCAGTCTTCGTCCAAGCACCAGTTGTCAGGTTCCGAAAAGGCCCATCCCGCCAAGGGGTTCCTGAACACTTCGGCAGTTCCAAAAACTGCGGCAGGAAAAGTTCAGCAACACTAAGGGCGTTCATCGGCTTCATTAATAGGAATAACCATTAAGAATAAGAATGATAATGATAATGATAATAACAATTAAATATAATACAGTATATAATGATAATGATAAAAAATACTAAAATAATGATATTGATAATAAGGGTTGATTCAACCCCACCAAAGGTGACCATTCAACCACCAACAACCACCAGTAAGGTTTGAAAAAAATATGACCATCTATTGTTGGGTTGGTTGAATCTGAAAAATGGAAATGGCATTCGCACCATGGCGTTTTTAGCCCCAAAGATAGGGGGTCGGTCCTGCAATCTTTCCTTTCAACCAATTCTGAGAAATGGGTGATCACTATCTCAAATATGGTTGAAAATGGGAAATCTGGTAAAATATTTGTATGGGAAATGTGGGCGAAAATGATAAATACTTGAAACCACCGACCGGAAACGCACATCACCAACGGGTCACCCGCAGGCTCACGTAGTGGAGGTTTCTAGTTAGGATGAAATCATCAATCTATCGCAAGCCGAAAAGAATCAGTGAGAGCCGCTCTCTGATGAGATTGTGTCTCCTTGATCTTGAAAGAAACTCGGGAGGGCATATCTGATTTCTTCTGCCACGATGCTTGTTTGCCCCGCCCATGGCTTTGAGAAGCACCGCCCGGTCGCAAGCCATCACCAACTTGAAACGCCAAGAGTCACTGTTTCGTTGACATCCTGAGCAAATGGGACCGGTGACAGTGTGACACCCAGCTGGGTACTTTCCGGAACCCATTGTGGATTTGTTCGACCGGTTCTTTGATCACGCTTCCGATAGTTTGTTTATCTATTCCAAAATTCTAGTTGATTAGTTAGATTTCAACAATGGGTTGTGATTCTTGCAATCCCCGATTAAATTTTGCAACGCCAGACCACTTCAAGAGCGGGTCAAATGGCTATAGCTTTCTTGAGCACCCGAGAAATTCGGACAATTTCTCGAGAAATGAAATTCTGTGGCTGTCCTCTTAGGCTCTCTTAGGAATTCGGTTGTGCTATGTTGTGCTATGTTGCTTATCCAAGGTCCGGTGATGTCTGGTGATCAAATGGCTAGTCCCATGTGGGACACACATCTGGAGTCAGGAATGCTGCTGTATATACAGTACCATGTATCATAGCCTTACATCAAATATCGCCATCACTTATACATGTATCTACATATATATATATTATATATATATTTATATTATATTGTATATTATATTATATTATGTTATATTATCTTAT
>Ga0126342_10023289_pt1 | contig 10149 bp, 8 predicted proteins | sample Cyp1metagenome_FD_92528 | JGI IMG/M metagenome (GOLD analysis project Ga0126342, IMG submission 92528) | Coral microbial communities from Lord Howe Island, Old Settlement Bay, Australia - Cyphastrea 1 metagenome | ecosystem: Host-associated > Invertebrates > Cnidaria > Coral ... | reverse complement strand
GCTTCTGTGGGTAAAAGCTTTTGTGTGTAAAAGCGTCTGTGCAAAAGCAACTGTGTGTAAAAGCGTCTGTGTGTAAAACTGTCTGTGTGTAAAAGCGCCTGTGTGTAAAAGTGTCTGTGTGTAAAAGTGCCTGTGTGTAGAAGCGTCTGTGTGTAAAAGTGTCTGTGTGTAAAAGCTTCTGTGTGTAAAAGCTTCTGTGTGTAAGAGCTTTTGTGTGTAAAAGCGTCTGTGTGTAAAAGCTTCTGTGTGTAAAAGTGTTTGCGATGTAAACTATTGTCTTGTACTTGTGCTATATTGTCTGGATACTCCTCTTCTCGTCTGCCTATAACACATCTTTAATATATTGTTTTGCAATATGGTGTCTCCATACTAACAAGAGAAGACCCTGCTCCTCTACGCTCTGGGGCCATCCGTCGTCTAGTGTTAAGGCAAACTTGGATGCAAAACTGAGCTAAGAGCGGCTAACCTTTCGTTTCTGCAAAATGCATTCGGTGACTGACCAGGGACCTGGTGAATCAGGCCATTTGAACGATGAGGGGCCGAGAGGGGCCGAGAGGGGCCGAGGGCCAAGGGTATGGCAAAGCGATCTGAACACAGGCAACAATAAGAACAGCTGTTCTCCTCTTTTTGCACTCTGCTTTCATCACGCTGATGGAAGCCCAAGAAGTGCATGGTGCGAACAGCCAAAACTTTCCAGAACTTTTCCAATGGAAGGGGCCGTTGACCGTTTTATTTATTTTAGAAAATGGATACGTTTAATTGTGAGGATCCCCCCTGCCAAAATGATAAAACTCATCCATACCGCCATTACCCCTTTAGTTGCGTTGGATCTCCCCGTTACTTCTGGAGTTACACCCCAGGTATGCTCAATATGCAATGGCCTCTGACTTCTCCAAGGCCTCCCGTCCAGGTCTTCAACGGGACTCGCAAATGGAACGTGGTAGTTACGTATGTCAAACCTGAAACCATCAAACAAATACTTGCAAACTCTTGGGCTCCATGAAACATGTTGAACTTTGCTAATGGAGTGATTCCATTTTCCTGAACAGCTGTTGAAGCAAACGCCTAGTTCCGGAAAATCGGCCAAACGGAGTTTCATGCTCATCTACTTGGACGTTTCACGCCATGGCCCGCTTTTGCTTCATGTGGCTAAGCGTCCCAACTCCCCAGGCCCGAAAAAAAAACCAAAAGAAACGACAGCGATGAAACATGTGAAACTACTAAGCAGGCCCAGCCAGTGATCCATCTTCAAATTTGCTCATCCTGCAGTCCTGGCTTAGCTGGACCTGTGGGGAGCCAGTGGGGATCTTCTCCACCTTGTCGTCTTCCTGGCAACATCCTACATGGCTAGTCCTCGGATGGGCTCTGCTCTATTGGAACCAGAAGTACCTGAGAACATTAAAAAACATGATGGATTGCAAAACACAAGATACAGATTGGACATGACAACAGTGCAAGGTGAAGTGTTTGTTGAACACTACAAACTATCAAACCCTCCACAAATCTATGCTACATTGCATGGCTTACCGGTATCCAAACCCACCTCCTTCAAACACTGAAAAGGAAAACAATCCAGCAATCTTTGGTCACAACCGGCCATGTGGAAATGTGTAATGCCGACTATTTCTGCCGCAACTGGTGCCCTGTGCAGAATTTTCCCAGGCTCCTTGAAACTGGGCGACTGCGGGCTGATCCGATGTTCCGCTTCGAGCTTTCCATTCACAGCCTGGGATTGATCGAAGCGGTATATATAGTCGAAGGAGGTTTGGAAGTCAAACTTCCGACAATATGGACAGACAGGTAGAAAAGTAGAGATGAGAAGTGTTAGACAGGAGAAGGTGAGAAGGAAGGAGATCAGAGAAGAGAAAGAGCCAGAAGAAACAAGATGCAGGTGTGCGAAAAGGTAGAAAAGTCGCGAAACACTGTGTGTTTTCCGATGTTTGGGGCTCTGGAGGGTCGAAAAGTAGGCTCGCTAAAGCGGCTGGTGCGGAGCCATCTGGGGAGATGAGAGATGAAAAATTGCACGCCGTTGTGGGCCAATCAGATTTGGAGGTCAAAAAATTAAAAACACCTGAGCCTCGGAGTACTTTTGGAAGTTGAGATGTTGAAAAAGTGCACGCCGTTGCGGCAGCACATTTCGAAGTCAAAATGTGCAATACACACCATTCTCGGAAGACTTTTGGAAGTTGAGATGTTCAAAAAGTTCATGCCGTTGTGGCGCGAAGCACATTTCGAAGTCAAAGTGCTAAAAACACCACATGTTCGCGCCACTTTTGAACGTTAAAGCATCGTTTTGTGTGGCAGGTGCAAAGGATTATGCACCCTGCCAAAAGTGAGCCAAACGTGACGGTTTTGTAGCAGTTTCAAAAACGTTGGCAGGCGTCGGACTTTTGACGAGGATCTGCAAAGATGAATTTCGCGTGGCAGGCGCAGCACATGAGACATGTTCATCAGAGATGTTAGGAGGTCAGCGCGCTGATTTCCTGAGAGTGGTTGCATTTTGGAGCGTCAGATCTTCAGGTTTGCTATGATGATTTGCGTGACAGGTGCGACACTTCGTATGACCTGGCCTCACTTTTTTGTGGCGTGTGCAGTACTTTAGACAGATGGAATGGAAGAAAAATCGCAAAACGCATTGGTACGAGGCCGTCAGCTCTGCACTCAACTTTCCATTTTTGAAGCCTGTCTCGCAGACTTGCTTTGTTTTTGATTTTGTCAACTTCGAAAATTGAGGAAGTCTCACAGAATAGGAAGTCTCGTAGATGCACTAATTGCACTGCTACCGCTGCCGCTACAACTAGAACAACTAGAACAACTAGAACAACCACAACAACCACAACAAGCACTACCACTACCACTACCACTACCACTACCACTACCACTACCACTACCATTACCACCACCGCCACGACCACCACCACCACCACGACGACTACTACTACTACTACTGCTGCTACTACTACTACTACTGCTACTACTGCTACTACTCCTACTCCTAAAGCTACAACTACATTACACTACACTACGCTAATTGCACAACACTACACTACAACTCAAACTACACTACATCACACAACACTACACTACGCTACACTAACTACACCACACTGCAACTACAACTGCAACTACAACTACGCTACATTACACTACACTACGCCAATTACACTACACTACACTACAACTACAGCTACAACTACACTACACTATACTAAAGTACAGTACAAAGCAACAGTACACTACACTACATTACACTACACTAATTACACCACACCACAACTACAACTGCAACTGCAGTTACAACTGCAACTACACTACAACTACAACTCCACTACACTACGCTACAATCACAACTACAATTACAATACAGCACAGCTACAGCTACAACTGTAACTGCAACTACAATTACATTGCACTACACTACACCACACTACATCCGGCAGTTGCAGGTGAGGTGACCACCGCAACCAATCCAAAAAACACAACTCCAACCACCTTTCGGCCCATCAGTGGGTTTGCTCTGCCGTCCATGCATCACAACAACACCTCTCCGACAGTGTCCTATCTTTGAAACTTCCGCGACCGCCTTGTGCGGTACTACTGGTATATGTTTATGGCATTTATGGAAAGGATTGAACCAAACCGGGATGAGGTGAGCTCTTAGTGTGAAAGATTCGGAGCGATGAACCGGGGGCTGACTGCAGACACCTCCGGAGCTAAGTTCTTGTCTGGTCCCTGCCGTCAACCCATTCTGAAAATACTATATAATCGGTTGCGATCATCGTCCAGGGTGTGATGCAAAATAAAGACAGCATGAAACCATCAGCCCAATGTCTTGATGCAAAAATTCGGGAAATTCCTCCATCAACCCGACCTGGAAGATCCCATAGTCACTTGCGGACATCCCAAAACTGACAAGATTGTGGAAATTGGGAATGGAGGCAGCTGCCGGGTCACCTGGATATCGTGCGGTCGCGCATCCATGGCCAAATCAGCGAAGGCATCAGCAGACCTTACCACTTTCCCAGTGGTTTTAGCCCTGCTGTGACGAAATAGAACTTCAGCAGAAATATTTGTGAACATTGAGACATTGAAGAAGGTACTTCAATCAAGTACCGGTCACTGACACAGCCAACACGCAGTGTTTGCCGCAAGTGTGATACCCGAACAAGCACCTTCTGTGGGAGAGAGGGTGTGGGCTGGATATGGGAGATTTGACGGAAAGAAAGCAGACAGAACCTTGAAGAGGGCCAAGCGACAAAAGGCATCTACCATACCCAGAAATCAAAGATCACTTGGGCTCCGCACTCTTTCATCCTCTGCAGGGCCTTTTCGTACTCGCTGTGGTCGCGGGTATCCATCTGGCTCGTAGCCAGCTAATCAATTCGGCTGTGACAGTCAGGTGCGACAAAAAAAGCCGACCATCAGTTGAATTGGATTCGCCAGTTTCTTGCCAGAATGTCAGATCGTGCCATCCCAGAGTTAACTAGGTGATGCAGAAGTCAATCTTTGCAAACTGCAGTTCCAAGTCTGACGGGCCTGTGCATTGTATGTCATGGTTTGGTTGATGCCAGGCATTTTGTCAATGCTACCGTCATGGAATGAAATCAAAGATGTGCAACAGATCAAACATGAGACAATGCAAAGACCCACCATGATTCTACCTTCTTTAATAAAACTACTCCTTTCGGCAATGACAGCACACGGCAAGCCAATTGCCATGCCAGCAGCACCACGTCATGCCCATCTTTGGCCGTGCAACGGACCTTCAAGGCAAACAGCTAAATGACTTAAATGACAGCTAACTTTTTGGAGTAGGATGACGCTACCCGATTTCCGAAAAACAAAAAAACAGTTAGGCGCTTCCTAGAGTATCTTCAAGCTACGCGTGCTGGCCAAATTTGGGGCAATAGCGCCTTTCTTCGCTGTCCGCTGTCCTTCTTGACCGCCATAGGCATCACGACTAAATCACAAACCAAAGACCATAAAAGGCAATCGCAGCAAACTGAGTACCGAACCCATCCACTGAGACCCTCTTCGGGCCCGTCCTGAACAAGAACACCGGCCACAGGGCACCTCGCCAGGGGAAGGATACCACACGTTCGCTCTCAAAATGCCAAACATGTATCCGTTTTTTTCTTTCCCTTGGCCAATCAATGGTGGACATCTCATGTACTCACCCGAGGCCAGGGAGGAAGGTACGACAAGCTAGCCGGCTGGGATATGCATTTGGGCGCACAAAAGTTGTAGGTGTGAATGGCCTGATTAGATGGGAACATTGTCTGCCGCCAGCGACGAGCATCCTTTGGGAGAAAGGTGAAGCACACGCCAAGAAGCAAAGTGAATAGCTGAAAGGAGACAAGAACATGGGTAGAAAAATGCTTCCAAAACGGAAGTCGAAGATCGGATGGTTTTTTCTCTGGGGTGTGATGCATAGACAAAGAATGGAAATAGAGGAGGATAAATTAGAAAAGGAGAGAGAGAGAGAGAGAATTTAAAAAGCAGATGACATATGGGATATGAAGGAAATACAAGCAGAGGCAATATAGACAATCTGTACCAGAGCATGATGTGATGATGATGCTGGACATGACGCCAAAACGCATGAAAATGACGATCGGAATCGAACCCTCAGGTTACAGGAGGTGTCCATGAGCATGCGAGACTTTCTAAGGATCCGAGGTTGTGCAGCCCCTGCTTCTACCTTGCTAAAGCAAGAGACTAGCAAGGGTCACTACAGCTAGCACAGGCCAGCTTTTGTGACAAGGATGTAAAATCACTGTTGAAGCCTGTGGTTGGTGATGCAAGCCTGCAAGGTATCCGCCAAACATTTGTAAAACACAAACTATCGGCTGGGCACGCCGCTGGGCACTTGATGTTTCGACATTTGAGCTCAGGTGCTGACCAGCCCCATTCGATGATCACATCCTTAATCTCCTGCACATGTACTAAGCAGCCTGCCGACACCTGGCCATACAGCACGAGCTGAGGGGTCTCTTGTTCCATCGAAACTGCCGATGTTGCCAGAACTGAACCGCTGCATCATCACCGCATCCTAACGCTTACTAAGCCACACATCTTGACAACCAGCGGTCTGCAAAACATAATCCGAAGCCAACTGTCATTTACGCAGAGGAACAAGGTGACTCGCGGCTGCACGAGCCGTTGTTCATCAGGTCTCTGTGGCCCACTATCATGAGGCTCCCATGCGCCAATGCAATTCACATGGCCTCTGCTTTGGACCTGGTTGCCCCTCTACCATCCCGGCCTCGCCCACATTGGAGCTATGAACGTCAGGCCCACTGCGTATCGGAGAAGGTTCCAACATGCGATAGGTTGCGCCTTCCTGGAGCAAAGCCGTCAGGGTGCAACCCACAAGTGACTGGGAATGGCAAAGAAGCTGCCAGAATGCAGGTTTTCATCACACCAGGATCAGCAATCAAGTGCTGGTATCTGAAAAAATCAGGTCATTAACCGTTCTAATTGGGCCTTCCAAGGCGAAGAGCGACCAGGTTGGTAAGATTTCCGGAGACCTCGAGGCTGACAACTGCTCTGGAGGTTTGTGGCTATGATTGGGACAAACACCTGAAATTGGGCGAATTTCTCCAAATTTCATTAAAATGACTGAGCCTAAAAGGACCCGCCATGAGATTTGGAAAAGCTCGGATGTGTCAAGGCAAACATACTGGTGGATGAACATTTCGTCATTAACCTGTCATGTCATTCTTGCAATCGCAACAATCGAACCGCCAGCCAGCAGATAGCAGCAGTGCTTAATCTTCTGCGGCGCAGAGTTTGCGCATACGCAGCATCAGCATGTCCAGAATGATGTTGCGGAGATCCCACCCTGGTCGACTCCCAATGAAACATCCCAAAACCATATGCGCCTAAGCCAACATCATGTTCTGATATGTTGGCACCAGGCTGAGAAAAGTGCCGGCACCATTTTGCTGCAAAGCGTGCTGATGGATGTCCACCACCTCATGGGGGCCAATGTGCGCATAGCAAATTACAATTGAGCAGGGCACCAACCACCAAATGGAGAACAACAGCAAAAACTTGCGCCCTAAGCAGTCGCATCCATGGCATGTGTGGCTTCAGCAGCGCGCCTTCCGACTCATCAGATTTACTTCCATCAGAAGGTGCTCGCCGTTATCAGTTTCTGGACTGATCCTTAGCCAGGATGGTGGAGCCCTGGGAACCTACAGCTTCTGAACACACAGGTGATCCTCCATCAAGTTCCTCTTGTTTGGGAAGGTCATCTTCAACAAATTTGCTGATTGTCATGTGAAAGTGGCAAAGGGTTCAGATGTGTGCCCGATCCAAACGGGAACGTATGGCATGCAGTGCATCACCTGCATCTGTCTCTGGTTCTGAAATTTTTGTGGGGTTGCAAGCACTTGAAAAACTCCTTTGGAGGAAATTGACGAGGAACATGTCAAACGAAAATGGAATTCGAAATCCCTGTCGCATTTTTCCAATGTGGTATTGCGTGGTGTTGCCATGCTTGGATTCCAGTTCAACTTTACAGCTTATCGCTACGCTGGGCCTCGAACCATCCAAGTTTATCACCTGCCACAACCAGGGCACGGAGCTTCGCCTGGCATCTGCTTTGGTATATAGCGGCTCCAAAACATCCCGGCATAAGCAGTGGGTTCACTACCTTTGCGGAAATGGCGTCATCCACCAGCAACATCCAACATGACACAACATGTGTTTGGTAGCTGTGACCAGCCAGCATCTGGCGCACAGCCTGGGAGCTGGAAACTGCACCGCAAGCAACTCCAAAATCCAAGAGAAGCACCTCACGCAGTTTGGGAATCACAATGTTGGGGGTACAGTATGCTATTGACAATCTGGCTTAAAAACGCTGGTTATCGCTGCCGTACTATCTGGTGACCTCCCATACAGGATGGGGTTGTGAGCCGTGATTGTTACAGAATGGGAACATCCAAGCACTGTCGCGCACGGGGAGTGTACCTGGGAATTCCATGGCAAAATTTGTCAAAAACGAAAAACTCGCAGCTTGGGGAACATTTCCTAAGATACCATCGGACCAGAAAATGACATGAACAATGAACCGTTCCTTCAACAGGATTCAGCACCAGCTCCATTGCAAGCGCTTCCAAACAAACACGTATCCCAACCAAAGAGTGACGGAAGTCTTCCAAGATGTTCAAACGTAAACCAATTGGGCCTCATCTACTTTAGGCCTTGCGAAAGGTCAAAAGTCTTGAGACAAAAAAAAGACATGCATCAATCCATCCGTCCAGTGGAACCATGCAACTGCACCTCGTCTCCTGCGAGGACCTCGTTGACCCAACTGCTGTCAAGGGAAGGGCCTGACCAGTAGGGTGACAAACTGATCGTTGGGACCTTCAAATTTCCTGCATCTTTTCAACGTTTCCGGCCGGAGCTCAACATGGCAAAACCGCTCGAACCACTTCAGGTATGGCGACATTTGTCCTAAATCACGTGGGCCTGCTCGCAGGGTGGCTGGGTGCTGCACGCTGTAGCGCATTTTCAACTCCCAAGAGCCTGGACCAGAACAAAACTGATTTGATTGGAGTAATCAATAATTGAAAAGATAGGCAAAGGCCAGGGAACAACATCGAGATTCTCTCTTGGTATGTGACCTGGCAATGCAACTTTGGACAGTGCCGGCTGCGTAGAGTCGCCAAGTTGGATGTCCTGGTGCCAAGATCACACCAAAGACATAAAAACTAAAGGACCAGAAAGTCGCACGTGTCAACTTCTTCCAACAAGCACCTTTTCTTTAACGAAAAACAAAAATTATCTACCTGTCAGCCTTGGCCCAAATAGCTTTTCCAATTCCAAGAAAGGAAACAAACACAAAAATCTGTCAGGAACGTGATTCCGAAAGCGATGTGGAAAGTGATACCTTGTGTACGCATTTTCAATCCCCAATGAGAGAGGAAATCCATGATATAGTGTCATCCATTTTGTAGTGGCATTCACGTTCGGCTTTGGGACCGGGATTGGGGTATTGCAAAAAGCAAGAAGGAGGTGGAAGAGGGACATGGAAAGAATATGGTGTGAGGAGGAACTTGTGTTGCACAAGAGGCTTGGTGAAGTCGCCACACCAGTCAATGAAAGACCGGCGACGGAAAGTGCAGATACTTTTTGTTCTCGAACGATTCAAAGCTGTATGGAAGAGTTCCCTATCGCATCTTGCACATTGCCCCTGGCGTGAACTAAGGAAACGTCATGCCTGCCGCAAAAAAAGGTACTCGAACGTCATTGAACGCTAGGAAACGTCGCGAGCACAACGCAAAACACTGCGGTGCTACGGCCGCCAAGACTCTCCACCCAAGCGCAACACTTCCACGCCAAAGCGAATCAATCGTGCCTGCCACATAATGTCCCGCCTACCATGCGGACCAAGGTGATCCAGCCCAGCCAACCAGCCCCTGTCAGTGCCAATCCTGCCACGCAAAAACTATTTGAGGGTCAGGAAATGCTGCTATGTTGTGTGTGGCAATGTTGTGTGCGGCAATGTTGTGTGCGAGTGTGAAGGAGTCGTATGTGAGAATGCTCTTTGTGAATAGATTGTGTACGACAATGTTGTGTATGACAGAGTTGTATGTGACAGAGTTTGTGTGACAGAGTTGTATGCGACAAAGTTTTGCATGACAATGTTGTGTGAGAGAGAGTTGTGTGTGAGAATGTTGTGTGTGACGAGGAGGAAGAAGGAGGCGGCAGATCCCAACCATCCACGAATCCCACCACTCCCAGGCATCACAGCTATCCAAACCGTCCCAACCGTCCCAACACACCTCAACCACTCCAATCATTTGAGCATCCCAAGTGTTCCAACTACCCCGACCGTCCCAATCGTCCATCACAAACGTCGCAACCGAATCAATACATGGTCTTCACGCAAAGAAAAACATGCAGAATAAGCGCCTAGATGAAGGTGCCTGTTCTCACCCTCCCACAATGGGCAGCAAAGCCCTGCAATTGCCCATCATGCCTCAATACGCCCTCCCAGGTACCCCGACATAGCCCGACCACAGCCTGTGGCTGAGCACACTTGCATCTCAGCAGGTCTTAGCTGAGAGCAAAAGGGTCAGCAGCCCAGTGCAGTTCATCTCAGCAAGGCCTCAACTGGTCATTGGCTTCTCAGACCAG
>Ga0126342_10023288_pt1 | contig 10149 bp, 11 predicted proteins | sample Cyp1metagenome_FD_92528 | JGI IMG/M metagenome (GOLD analysis project Ga0126342, IMG submission 92528) | Coral microbial communities from Lord Howe Island, Old Settlement Bay, Australia - Cyphastrea 1 metagenome | ecosystem: Host-associated > Invertebrates > Cnidaria > Coral ... | reverse complement strand
TGTGTGTGTGTGTTATGTTGTTTGGACGTTCAGCCTTCCACCTTCTTCTTTCCAGTCTTCAGCTGCGTCCTGCGGCACAAGACTTTCTAGGTTCAACAAAATCCAGGGGAACAGTCTCTCCGGTCTATTCAAGCCTCTGCAGAGAGTAGGGCACAGTCTAAGCCAGAGGTGGTTACACGACACCTCATTCTGTCACGTTTTGTCAACATTCCCCAACTTTGCAGGCGCATCAGGCCACGTCTGCAGGCGAAAACATCGATTCGAAACGTGTTGGACTGAATCCTGCAAGATCCCACACTACTGAGCTCTCGACTTGACGATGAGCATCACAGCAACCACTTCCATGTCCCTCCCAGCAACAGAGACATGAAGACATTGTGAAGAAATGGAAGTATCACAGTATCAGCACATTGCCATGACATGCTAGAAAGATGCAGAAGAATCTCGATGAATCGTGCTGTGTCGCGTGCTGTCGAAATTAGTTTTGCTTCGACCGAGGCCAGGACAACTCTCCTGCATCATGGAAAAGGTCCTGCGGCGAAAAAAGTCTCTGGCTATTGCCAAAGAATGGACTTGCTAAATGTGAAATATTGTCAACAGAGTCCAAGACAGAATGTGGGCTGGGCAGTGAGTGTAGTAAAACCAGAATCTAAATACTGACTGCAAAGGGAAAAATGAAATCGCTCGATTTGCTCCTTAGCATCCTCTGCAAGCCTCTCACCATCCATCTGCTGATCCTCATCCTCCAAACCTTCACAGTTAAAGAAAAGACCCAGTCGAAAACTTGGAAATGACCAGGGAAGACAACGTGGACAGCACATTCCAAGACGTACCTACAAGAGCCAAAGCAGTGCCGAGCATTGCTCGACCCTTCCACTTGGTGTCTTCCAGCTTCTCGTAGACCTGACAGGACACAAGGACAAAGTCGACAAAGTGCTGCGGGAACTAACATTTTTTTCCAGCTGTCATCTGTCTCCCCTTTTTGAACCACGGCCAAACATCTTTGCATTTTGAGGATATTGGAATGCTCATACTCATAGCTCAGGCAGGCAAGAGTTGATCGAAAAAAAATGAAACCAGATCCAACCAAGTTTCCTTTGTGCCCAGCAGGTTTCGCTTCTAGGTGGGAAATGACGGGAACGAGCTATAACATGCTATGACATGTGATAACAATTGACAACACATTATATATATATTTTATATATACATATACCCAACATTTCCACAGACTATTGATCAAACAGTCGTTGTTGCAAGGGCGGTTTCTTGCGGAAAGCATATTTTTTGCAAGAAAAAGAGGGCCCTGTGCTGGTCCTTGATCGGGATGATGGGTTTTTATATTGTTTGTGGCAAAGCTCTACGGCAAAACATAGGGGTTCTACGGCAAAAAATGTACATTCTACGCCAAGAAATGTTTATTTTACGGTTTGTGTACGGTTTGTGTACGGTTTGTCTACGGTTTGTCTACGGTTTGTCTACGGTTTGTCTACGGTTTGTCTGCGGTTTGTCTACTGTTTGTCTACGGTTCTTGGACTAGGCCTCGGGCAAGGAATGGCTATAGAGTGAAAAAAATGTTCGTTGTTTTGCCAAAAAACCTTTCCCGGAAAGCTGTTGAAACACTAGTCGAGAAAGGCTAGGGCATATATATATATATATACATACATAAATTATTATGTATTTATTTATTTTTATTGATTTATCTATTTATTTATCTGTCATTCATGTACGTACGTACGTACGTACGTACTTACGTACGTATGTATGTATGATGTATGTAGGTATGTAGGTATGTAGGTATGCATGTAGGTATGTATGTTTGTATGTTTGTATGGTTGTAGGGTTGTATGTTTGTATGTTTGTATCGAATTCATTTGTTGATTTATTGATTATATATACACGCACACTCATATATGAATAAAAAACTAAATAAATCAAATATATATATATATATCCACTGACCCCACTTGCAGCAGGGGGAGCGCGTCAGAGGAGAAATGAAATTAGAAGCAGCAAGGGGGTCCGTTTTGGAGGTTTGAGAGCTGCAGTTTGGAGCTATTCTAGTCGATTCAGAAAGCGACGTTAGGCACCAGCAGCGGCAGGCCGAGGTCACAATCCGTCCTTCAGCAAGCGCTATCTGCTGACACTGGCTCTTCCTTCCTTCTCCCCACCCGAATCTCGCAGCATGTTGCTCTCTACCTTTCCCACGCCTCCCTTCTTGCTGCCAAGCAGCTCCCCCTTCCGCAGCACAATGCTGCTCCCACCGATGGTCTTGCCACACAATCCGCACGCAGGAGGCATGGCTCGTCAAATCCGCTTCATATCCTAAGATCCTGAGAAATCAAAATTTGTTCGAAACTGTTTGGCTATGTGCTGAAGATCTAGGGCCTAGGTCAAAGCATTGAGTCGTTTCGAAGTAAATGGGCAAATATCAAGACTTGTGTGGAGTGGATGCGGCGCAGCTACTAGGACTGCCAACGGTGAGCTTCACAGCCGCTATGAGTGTCGTTTGCCAAAGAAGTACAGACTGGATGGTGGGGTTTAATGGATTTCTTTGTGCAAACATGCCTAGCTTTTTGTGGAACCGGATGTCACTCTCTGAGACTCCTGGACGAAAACAGATCAGGATGAAATCCTTCAACTGATTCAACACCGTCGGAATTTCTGCCAGGCCAAGACAACACTATAATTTGGATTGGCCTTTGCTTGGCCTTTGGGTGGCAACATGATGAGACAACATTTCTATAATGCAGGAAGCATTTCTGGCCACGGGGTCGGCGGCAGAGGGCGGAGCCCCTTAATATGTATATATATATATATGTATCTCTGTGTGTGTGATATAAATATGATAGAAATATGCACAGGTCTTCGGCGTTTCTTCGGTGTTTCTTCGGCCTCAGTGGCTTCCCGCATGGTCGCTGCCGCAGCCTCGAGAGCCTCTTCTCTCGCCTGACTGAAGGGTGACTTGAGCGCCTTGCTGAGTTGAGCGTCACCTTGGAAAACCGTTGTGGAGAACCGTTGTGGAAAACCTCCAAGTCACTGTTTCCATCTTGTTCAACTTGAACAACTGTTTGTTCAAATCCACTTTTGAGGCATGACATCCCAAGGCTAGTCCAAACAGCATGTTCTGAGTTCTGTCTCCACTGTTTGTCCACTTGTCCACTGTAGACGTTCTTTATATAAAAACACGAGCCAAGAATGACACTTAAATTAGTCCGAGCAGCCAAGAACAAACAATATTCCTGCATGAAGTCTCGTGTGCTTTGCGATCTCCTCACAGACTCAAAAGACATGCTTCAATTAAGTATGCGTTAAGTATGCGTCAAACGCGTGAAGTATTCAGGGATGGTATTCAGGGATGGTATTCAGGGATGGTCGGGGCTAAAAATGTAAAGGACAATCAGACAGTCATCAGGAGTGTGTTTCGCACTCAAATATGACTTGAGCAGATGGCATCTGCGGCCTTACAAACGAGGCCATACTGACCTTCTACTGCTCCTGATCCCCCAGAGACTTGAAGACTTCCAACGCCTGCACAATTGCATTGCAACCGCACACCCAGAACATGTCCAGGGAGAACGGTATGGCATTTCCAATCAGATCACACTTTTTGAAGAAAAAATAGGCATAAGAAGCATCATATATATATATACATATATATATACACACACTTATGTGAATTATATTGAATTATATATGATATACCATTATATAGAAGCGGCATGGCGTGTATGTGGCTGTGGATTCAAAATTCATGGCCAAAGCAGATGGCTCAGAGATTGGCACCTTGGAGGCTTCGTTGACGGCAGCCATTGGCGCATCAGGTTCCTTCACTCGGCTGAGATGCACGCGTGCCAATGCCTAGCACCATCAAAATGTCGGAGAAGGGCACTCCCCACCAAGAAAAGCAGGGAATGTTTGACTCATCTTGACTCATCTTGACTCATCAGAACAAGATCTTGGGTAACATCGGAGCATAAGATAAACATCGCCCTTTTTTGCAAAGGGGAAGTGAAGGATGGGACAGGGAGATGCGCGCCCAGGAGATTCATTCAAAATTTGCACTTCTGTAAAAGGATCAAAGATTCGAAATGATTCAAAGAAACATAAAGAAACTGTTTTAAAAAAAATGCATCAAAGCACAGTTTTCTCCTATTGATGCACTTTCGGGGATTGACAGTACTCCTCTCTTGGTTTAAAGATCCGAAAAGACTCCATACATTGTCAACCCGCGATGCGCAGCTTCTGTGCCTTTAGAGACATGGCCTCCAGTTCACGGTCCTACAGGACAGGTTCTTGGTCCCAGTGGCAACAAGGCTTAGAGATCCTGACAGATCCTAGGACAGTGTTTTCCATGGTATATCATGGTAGTATGACGGTATGACTTTACCCATTCGCTCTGCGAGTCAGGTGCATGACTAGTGACTAGAGTATGGTCCGAACCACAAACGTCTGCCATCTGCCATCGCAGATTGCAAAGAGTAACCGCCTTCGACGTGAACAGGCCCTCTTTGCTTAGCATTGAAGATCTGTTTCTGATCAAAAATTAGCAAATTTGTAAAATGAAATTATCCCTTGAGCACAGTCTTTGATCAGGTGGTACTTCTGTGAAACGCCACGGTGAAAAGGCCAACGTCAACCCAGAATTCGACCTACGTGCAATGTCCTCCAAATCACGTGCCAATTCCAATGCGTCCTTCACGGTCCAAAGGATTTCACCAATTCGAGACATGACGCTCTGTTGTCTCCAGCTGGTCAAATACGAGGACGTCGCACATTGACCAGCAAGTTCTGTCTTCACGGTCAGAAAAAGGAGCATCTCCACCAATTGCAAAGCGAGCTTTAAGGCAGATATGGTGGAGATCGAGTCTGCTTTGGTCAAAAGCTCCTCCGTCTCTTTTCGACAAATGTCAATCTGACTTCGCTGCTTACGAAGTTCAGCTGCTTCTGGGATGTCATCTTCATCGCCCAGAACTTCTGAAACAAAGTTCACGGTCGACTTCACCAAAGTCTGGGCCTCGCACAGCACAGTGCATTGGCATTTGAAACAGTATTCTTTGAGCAAGTTACTGTATTTTTTGTGAGATCAGTGGTTCAGTCCAGACCTTTGGAAAATGCAATGTTTCTTGTTTAGTACTGCTTGGCACGTGACCCACAGGCCTCTTCTTCCAACTCCGGATCCAAACCCATCGCAAATTCTGGAACAATGAGAACAAAGTTTTGCTATTTGCTGGCCTGTGGATGACAGAAACTGTGGAATGTCCGAATCAAGATTTCTCTGGCTTTCACACTGGACTGTCTGATCATGGCATACTCAAGAGACTGCTTCAGTTTTCTCGTGTTTTCCCCGTGTCTTCTTTCTTTCTCCATGATCTCCAAATCAGCTGGCAAGGGTAAAGCACAAGGGTATGACAGAAACACGCGAAGATTGTTTAAAATCCACACACCTTTACCACATCAAATAAGCAACTCCCAAGCAAATCCTAAGGGACAAAAAGTGATCGTCCGTACCAGACAAGCTTTTTGCCTAGCCCCGACCCAACTGGCCAGAGATCCCGTCAGATTTGGCTGCTCAGCTGGCCACTTCCATTGATTTTTCATGTTTCTCTGCAAAGAGAAACATCACAACATCAGTTCCTTGTCAGCATGCGGCAAGGCTCTCGCCCTGGTATATCTCTTATTTGCATTGAATTGCATTGAGACAAGACGCGGGTGATATATGGTGATATGCTAGGCCAGAGAGTCGACTTGAAGCGAAGCTTTGGCCATGCCGAGCTACCCTGAAGTGAATCGATCTGTCAACAAAGAGGCAAAGTGCCATCTTGCAAAATAAAGCATGACTCCGAGAGTTAGCACCTTGCGTGGAGCTGTATAAGAACTGCATAACCATTTTTTTTGACGGAGGCAGTGCTTCATAGGTGCGCTTTAAACCGCCATAAATCAACTGCTTCAAATGAGAGGCATGCGACTTCTTCGATTGGCCTCTTTAGGCACAAAAGCCGTCGAAAAGAAGGGAGTCTTGTCTCAAGACTTCAGCACCGTGTTGTTCAAACTGCTCGAAGATCTCTACGACAAGATTGACAAAACCAGCAACAGAACAAACAGTATGATCAAACAGCATAATAAGTTACAATAATTAATAAGGAATAATGTGCAAAAGGGTTCATGTCTCAGCCGCTCATCTGCACTGACCTGACACCATGCAGTGGTTGGTTCAATTGCTGTAAGTCTAAAGGGAAGTCACACAACACATCACAACACCATGATCTGCTAAGTGGTTTGCTAAGTGCGTTCATCAAACTCAGATCAACTGTCGGCCAATGAAATGGCAGAAAATCTGCTTTTTGGCAGCTATCATAGCACTGAGAAATCCTTGCCACAAGATTTGCCTGTTGTCGCTTGGTAGTAGCTGCTGGCGTGCCTGTCCACAAGACTGATACTGTCGATGCAGAGAAGACTTCAGTCGTCCCCCAGTCCCCAGTGCCATCTCCTGCCGCGGCCGGATGTAGAACTTGTAGGCCGCAAAGCCAAGTCCAGCAAGGATCAACTGAGCGCGAAGACCAGAGAATATATATATATATATACCAAAGGGTACCAAAGGTAGGGTGCAAAAGCACAGGCAGCTCAAGTCTCCCATGTCCAAAAATTGGCTGGCACAACCAGGTTACAATGGCTTGGGATTCTTGGGGCCAAGCCAGGACAACCAGGATTGTAATGACTGTGCCGCCTGCAAAGGCAACACTGCTCGATTTGAGGTTGGGTTGGGAATCGGAAAATTCTTGCAAGGAACCGAACGTTGGGAACGTTGGGAACGTTGGGAAACAGCGAGAAACATCAATAGACATGTGAAAGATTGTGAAAGAATGTAAAAAGCAGCAACCAAACGGATTTCTTTGATTTTCTCTGTATCATCTTGCCCAGGCCTCCGCCGCCAGATCCTGGTTTCGGTTTGGGGCTGGGATGCCAGTCCACCGACGAGGACTTGTTGATGGTTTCCTCAAAGATCTTCCAGGCCTCCAAGTGATGACGCAAAAGAATCAAAAAAAATCGCTACAGTCACTACAGTGACTACAGAAGTACAAGAAACAGGGTTTGCAAATGCCAGTATTCAGTCACGAAGGCGACAGTCTGTTGTAGCCACTATTCATCTGCATCCGGCAAAGTTTCTGTCAAGATCCTTACCACGACTACGTTTACGCCTCCTCGGGATTGTTGGGCGGCTGATAATGCCATGTGGCATAGATCTCTTCATCAAAACCATTCTGGCACGGAAGACAAATGTCAAGAGTGCGCACGCATGATATTGGCCTTGTGAGTAAAGAGTGGGCAATGCTGAAATCCTATCCAGCCATCTTCCAGTGCCAATTTTTTGACTGCTCCACTGCTCCCTTGCTTTGGTCCTCTCGAATGTTTGGGATCAATCTTGTCATAACTTAAATGGCCATGTTTCCTGCGGCCACCTCGTTCGAGATTGCCCCTCCCCGTCCAGAGACGATACGGGTTGCAAACTTAACCATCTCCTGCGCAAGAAAATTCTCACGCATGGCAAATTCCCCATAAAATTCTGACATGATGTAATCGTCCATCCACAGATGCGAACAAGCTGGCAGATCAACCAGTATGGACAGTATGGACTTTGTCAGTGTGATTTTCCCCATTCACGTTTTGTGATTCATTTCCTACCAAGAGAATTGTCAAGGATCCCTTCAAGCATGTGGGCAGAAGAGCTTCTCCTTGTTGTCCATCATCCTGCAGTGCAGCAAGGTCAAAAGCCCTCTGTGCCTTTCGATTGTCTCATGGACAGGTTCTATACAGCTATCATTTTACCCCAGTAGCCATTGTACTGTTACATTTCGATTCCCACTGCAATGGCATTGAGAGATTGACCGCCACACTATACGAATCACTGGTGTCGCCCTCCCCTTATCTCAAATCTCTTTGGATTTGATAATTGAATCACATCATTCACATCATACATAATGGTTACATTGGGTTACAAATTGTTTACAAATTGTTTACGAGAAGTTTTTTGTGTCGAAGATGTGGGTCCTCATGGTTTGGAGGAAGCCACGAGCCGTGAGTTCGGCATCAGATCCATCGGTGCCATTGACGGCGCAAGTGCCTAGACCTGAAGTGGTAGAAGAAAGAAAAAAAAATGAAACAAAAAAAATGGCGGAAGACGGATCTGTCTATGAACTTGTCTGCGGACTTGCGCCGTTATGACTCTTGTTTGTTCTGCTCAAAGATCTTTATTAAGCCCCCGACCATACAAACAGCAAATCTTCAACGGATCATTGCTGGCGCACTTTGTCTCGGTAGGAGGTGTGTTTCCCTTCTCCTGATACAAACTCACAAAGTGTACAGATTGTGTACAGATGTGTATAGTTTCACATGGCATCGGATGTATACAACTGCCAGCCTTAAGTACTCCGAAGGGGCACATTGGCCTTAGAAGGTTTTGTTAAGTTTTGTTGGAGATGTCAAGAGAATGAGATGTCGATGTCTGGTGCACATGTCTTGGGATGACCTGAGGCACGACTGAGTGCTTGGGTCGGGGTAGGGCCTCGGTGTCGCTTTACCATGTTGAGTTGATTTACCATGTTGGCTTTACATATTTACACTACCAAGTTGGCATTACACGGAACAAGAGGGCACAAATTCAAGCTGATCTGCCTGATCTGTGTGTTCTATCCAAAACTGAGTGCGAGACGGGTCAGTGCCAGGAAGGTAACACGTGGAGCAAACACCGCCTCAGCATTTTGCCAGGTTCGGCAATGTCACAAAAAGTTAAAACTTCGAGCATGAAGCATCAGCAGTATTCGCGAATGGCAACATTACAAGACTTGATTGAGAGAGCTCTACAGAGAAAATCATGAAATCAACACAATTCAACACAATGGATCTCGCTACAAAGTGCTGCACTGCACAGTGTGACAGTGTGGCATTTGTGCATCAAGAGAGGCTCTAGCCAAAAACACGAGTGCAGTAGGGACCACCTCAAGGTAAGGGCTAAAGCGGCTAAAGCGGCTAAAGCGGCTAAACTTGAGTGTTCGACATGCAAGTTGCAACTCGTTGAGATTGCGTCACTATGTGTTACTGCACCAAGTGCTGGACCATCTGGGTTTGGAGTGCACTGATTTGGCCTCATGTCACTGTCACTTCATGATCTTCTTGGCACGGTCCTCTCAGATCTCTCAGATCTCTCAGAGTGCTGAGGAATCTGAGGACTTCTCACGGAAATGTCTGTTGATGCGCAAACCGGACTTGCATCCAGGGCTGCCTGCCGTGAGCTGTGCACCAGTGGAACCAACTTAAAGCAACTCGAACCAACTAATCGTAACTAATCCACAAATATCCCCTATCGATAAAATTTGTGACACATTTGTGAATCATAAAAGTGTTTCATATTGTTTCATGGAAAAACATGAAAGAAATTGGACACATGTCAACGCTCGTGGACCAAGAAGCTTTTGTCCGTGCCTTGTCCACCAACCAGTGTGAGTTCTTCACAGAGTCACCCAAGAAGTATGTCCTCAGACATCAAAGGGTTCTGAACCTTTTTGAAAACCTAGTGCGAAAGTAATCAATTCGTCACTTTCGTCACTTAGTCAGTCAAATGATGCCAGTTGGTCGAATTTCGCTGTGATGTTTATGGCAATCCAAAAACTCATAAAGTATAACATCCTAGAAACACGTGTTATCTGTTGGGGGGTTCGTATAAAGCATTTTAGTTCTGTGAAATTTCAGCCCAGATGCGCCACAGCTTCTGCGCGCTTCCTGTTGCCTTCCACCTGATCCGCAGTCCCGCAGCCAACAGGGCTGCATCCAGCTACATCCAGCTACCTCCAGCTACATGCTGAGTAACTGAAACTGCAATGGCTTGGAATCGACTGAGTAACAAACCTCGCATTTGCCCGACCAGAAGGGCAAACCGTATTCCTTCTCCTCAAATTCGGATATGCAGCAGAGTACGAGTTTGTATATGAATGACATATGCACTATACATATAAATATATATGTGTGTGTGTGTATGTATGTATGTATGTATGTATGTATGTATGTATGTATGTATGTATGTATGTATGTATGTATGTATGTCTGTGTGTGTATGTATGTATGTATGTATGTATGTATGTATGTATGTATGTATGT
>Ga0126342_10023287_pt1 | contig 10149 bp, 10 predicted proteins | sample Cyp1metagenome_FD_92528 | JGI IMG/M metagenome (GOLD analysis project Ga0126342, IMG submission 92528) | Coral microbial communities from Lord Howe Island, Old Settlement Bay, Australia - Cyphastrea 1 metagenome | ecosystem: Host-associated > Invertebrates > Cnidaria > Coral ... | reverse complement strand
TCTGCAAATGTGTTCGGGGACACTGTGATTGGCAAACTCTGACACTTTTGGATACTTTTGGATACTTTTGGAGTCTTGAGCCAATGTTTGACAGTTTTGTTATGTGATGAGTTGAAACTCTGCAAGATTGCATCTTGCAGCAGATTTTTTTTCCAGCCTTTTTGGATATGGTATGTGTCCACTGAGTCCACCGCAACTCTCCAGGGCCCTTCGGAGGCTGTACCTTCCAAAGAGGCTGAAGCCTTCGGCGAGAGAAGGCCGGCTTCACCCAGCTGTTGTGAAAGAACTCAAATATCAGCTTCGGATCACTTTCCATATGGCTTTGTTGGCAATTTTTCTGGGAAAAAAATACGATAAAACTATAAAACAACGGTTTTTTTTTCTGGGATTTCCCATGTATTTTCAGACAAACCCATATCCTACTCTAACTTCTTCTTGTGCAAGTTTGAGGCACATTTTTTCAACAGGCCTGCGGTTCCTGACGCTGAAATCTTTGTGGAGGCGAGGGTATGTTGGAATTGGCCAATCACCAATTATATTACCCTCTGGTTATTTAATGATGTTGGATGATGGTTAATAGTATCTAATGATGGTTAATAATGGATTGTAATGGATGATAATAATGGATTATAATTGATAGTAAACAATTACCCTCTGGTTATTTAACATAGCCATGGTATAGATGGCCCATTTATAGATGGTTTACCTGGGTTTACCTATTAGAAATGGTGATTTTCCATGGCTATGTTAAATAACCAGATGGTATATTGGTTAGTATAATCCTTGAACTAATCATCAACCATATTCAACCAATGAAAAGTTACCAGTTATATCCACTGAAAAATCCCCCTGTTTGATGGTTAAAACCTCGATTGTCGAAGGAAGTTTAGAAGTCAAACTTCCGACGATATGGACAGATGGAAAAACAGAGGTGGGAAGAGTCAGCGAAGAGAAAGAGTCAGTAGAAAGAACATCAGAGAAGAGAAACAGTCAGAAGAAAGAAGATGCCGGTGGGCGAAAAGGTAGAAAAGTCGCGAAACACAGTGTTTTTCCAATGTTTTGTGGCTCCGGAGGGTCTAAAAGTAGGCTCGCTAAAGGGTGCGGAGCCATTTGGGCAGATGAAAGATGAACAATTGCGCGCCGTTGTGGTGCGAAGCACGTTTCCGCGTCAAAATGCCAAAAGAACCACTTTGGAGGTTGAGATGTCGAAAAAGTGCACGCCGTTTTGGCGCGAAGCAAACTTCGAAGTCAAACCGTTAAAAACACCAGGGGTTCGGACCACTTTTGGACATTGAACTGCGCCACGCTACACCACACTACACCACACTACACCACACTCACACTACACCACACTACAGCTACGGCTACAGCTACAGCTACAGCTACAACAACAACAACGACAACGACAAGGACAACGACAACTGCAACTGCAACTACAAGTACAACTACAGCTACTACAGCTACAAGAACTACAACTACAACTGCAACTACAATTACAACTACAACAGCAATAACTACAGCCACAACTACAACTACATTACGCTACAGCTACAGCTACAGGTACAGCTACAGCTCCAACTCCAACTCCAACTCTACACGACACTACACGACGCTACACGACACTACAACTACAACTACAACCGCGACTAACTGCAACTGCAGCTACCGCTACAACTCCACTACTCTCCACTCTCCACTCTCCACTTCACCACACTACCACTACACCAAACTACAACTACAACTACAACTGTACATGGCACTACACTACACCACACTACATCCAGCAGTTGTGGTTGAGGAGGCCACTGCAACCACTCCCAAAAAACACAACGCGAACCAACTTTCGGTCCATCTTTGACACTTCCGCCACCGCCTTGCGCGGTACTACTGGAATACTCAATACCAGACGCGATCAGTTTATTGAAACCCCCAAACCGATTTTTAAGTCCTTCTTAACTCATCATTATTTTAGAATCGGATTTTCCATTTCCATTTTTTTAAGGGTTTGCTATAGCCAATTTAAAAGCGCACAATTTTCCAAGCGGAAAATAACCACAGGAACCTTGGCTGCGCCTGGATTGCGCCAACTCGTGCAGCTCTCAGGGAGGGCTGAAGGACCCCATTTTGGCAGTTGCAGCCCTTACCCTCTGAGTATTTACCATAGCCATTGCATGGATGGTCCATTTATAGATAACCATGATTATTTACATCTTGAACATGGTGATTTTCCAGTTCGCTGTGTTGAAGAATTAGAGGCTACTATATTTCCCCATGAGCAGATGGGGATAGATGAGGTATATCGCTAGATAACATTTAATAATGAAGTTGAGATGTAATGCATACTTGTAAGATCTTGTAAGATTTTGATTCTGTTACCTAGAGGAAAATGGTCACTTAGAAAATTTCATGTTCCCAAGACATTTTTCACCATCACTGGCTGACTGGCTTCAGGTTTCTCCAGCAGCGTCTACAGGAGGATCTGGCATCACTGGAGGATGCCGTGGGACGCATCGGCGACTTCCACGAGGAACCATCCAGGTGGAAGTTGCCTGGATTTTGGTCGATTTTTGTCCAAAACAGATTGGGGATCCAGGAGAACTATGATTCTTCGGATGTGAAGCATGTTTGACCAGCAAAAATTGTGAGTTGAGCAAAAACAGAAAAAAATCAAGCAGCAAAAATTGCAAATATGGCTGCGTGTAGGCACATGTGGGCAATTGTCTTGGAAGATCCAGGAAGATCTAAATCAGAATCCCAATTCTTCCAGATTCTTGGTTGATCCCACATTCTGTTGGGGGGTCTCCATGGTATCCTCTGAAGTCATTGTGAGAAGTCAGCAGCACCAGGTGTACTTCACCAATGGAGGCGACTTTTGGAGCCCTGCGGGCGCGATTGCAGGACATTGCAACTGCTGAAAGGCACAGCGAGATGCATGAACATTCATATTGAATTTAGATCAGATGTAGTAAAACCATGTAAAACCCAAACTATAAAATCCATAAACCATCCAGAAACCATTCAGAGATTTTCTCAGAAATGACTTGGTAGAATCCCCGCTAGGAGATGACTTGGGATAGTTATTGTGGCACCACATCTCTGAGAGGACAATCTGCGAGAGGAAGAGTTCACTCGCTTCCTGGATGTCTTGAAGGGACAGGCAGAAAAGTGCAGAAAAGTCGAAGACAGTTGGATGATTTTGTCGCCATGTTTTGTTCAATGATATAAACCATAGTCCATAGTCCTTGTCATGATTATGATAATCATGATCATGATAACAACAATAGCAATAACAACAACAATAATAGTACTAGTAGTAACAACAATAGTAGTAATAGTAACAAATCAATAATAATTATAATCATCATCATCAGTATCATGGTTATTGATGGTTATTGTGACTCTTGCTCTTATTTGACGATGATGGTGACCATGATCTCTGAAATTTAGGCCTTGCAAAATCGGCAGGTGGATCGCCCGGAGCCGTGCTTCACGGCCACCCAGTGTAGCTTTCCGGTGGCCCAGCGAAGTTTGTTTCTCTGGGAATGGGTCAAAATTTCCTGCCCAAAACCGCAGATTCTGTTCATTTTTTTGTTAAACAGCCAACTTTTAAGAGGTCGAATTTTGACCTACCCATTTTGATGCCTTAGGTCTGCTGTAAGTTGACTTCTTACAGCAGATTGGTAGTAAATGATCAGCGTGGCTCAGTAGTTACCCCGGCATGAAAGTGATTCCATCTGTTATCAAACTGGTCAGAAAGGTCGTTGATGAATTGCGACGGTTGCCCCCCCAAACCAGGTATTCGTTCCCTAACAACATGGCACAGTTTCTGTCGATGGAGATATGATTTGCCATTTGAAGAGCAGGCTTAAGCATTCATGTTCGGAGTTGTCTCAAAATTTGGAGCCCCCAAATCTCATGGGTTGATCATCCGGAAAATCCATGAAAATCCTATGGCTTCTCATCATTTTCCGCATTGAAATGGGCATCTGAAAAACCCTCGTGGGGCGGGCTGAAAGCTTCAGGCCTGGACGAGCGGACCCTGTCAGCATCCCTACGAGGGGATGAACTGATCTCAGAGTCAGATGTGGCCACAGATGGAGTTGGATGAGATGGAAGCCATTCATTTTACCCTCTGGTTATGACATTCACAGTTTGCCATAGAAAATCACCATTTGTAATAGGTAAAACATCTATAAATCTATGGGCCATCGAAAAACCATGGCTAATTATGTGAATGTCATAACCAGAGGGTAATAGTCATCATAGTCATCATAGTCATCAATCCACCCCAGTTTGGGGATGTGATCATGGCACAGCTGTCTTGATCAACTTGATTTTGGCATCTTTTTGGGCTTACGACAGCTGGATTTCTGGCAGAAATGCTGCGAGGCCGCTGCCGGAGCTTCCAATTTTAGGATCGCTCCGACTACGGGAAGCTTCACAGGCGAAAGAAAGGGGGCACCTGATGTTCAACGTGACATGGACCTATGATGCAATGGAGCTGACTTGATATAGTTTCTAACTATGGCAAAGCTGGCTTGAATTCTGTGGTGTGCCCAAGTTTTCCATCAATTCTTTCCTTCAGTAGGTGCCATCGCAATGCAGAGTGCCGCGAGCGCCGCGGGCGCTGCAGTTCACGGTGCCTCACATGGACTTCGGTAGAGCTGCGGATGTCGGGGGCTCAGTGTGGTGATTGATGTTTGGGTTTGGGGTGAAAAATGGGTAGATTTCCGTGATTTTTTCCATCCCAAATCCACTGGTTATAGAAGATTATTGGTGTTAATTGATGTTAATTCATGAGATTCAAGAATTCTGATGGCCATAAATCAGTCTTTTTTCAGTACACTTCAGCATCTTTGGTACTACTACACCCAATTTTCACACAGCGGCATCGCAGCTGTTGGACGCCGCAAAGATCCTTGTCACAGCGGGGCCAGTAGATTCGTGCGGAGTAGCCACATTTGATACCCTTTGGTAAACATCCAAAAAGCTATTGAACATGGTCATTTATAGTTGATTTACCCAGCTAGAAAATGGTGATTTTCCATCGTTTTTTGTATCTTTACCAGAGGGTATAAGGCAGGAATGCATGCGATCTTGCCAGGGGTTCAGTATCTTCAAGTCCGATACCCTCTGATTTGCTGAAACCTGGTTTTCCGAGATCCACACCAAGTTAAAAAACCTCATTTTTTCAGATTTTTCCATTTTTTAACCCATCATTAAATGATGAAGACCATGGGAAATAGATGCTTTCCCCAGGTTTTAATTAATCGTGGTAACCCAGGTTTCTATTAAACTCACCATTAAAATAGATGCTTCCCCCATTATCTTTCCCAGCTAGAAACCTCCATTTTCTGTGGGATTTCCCAGCGGAGCTGATTTCCCGAAGTATTTTGAGGCAGTCCTGGAGTTCTCCTATGCTGGTGTTCATCGGCAAGAAGCCGTGACCAAGTCTGACTCCCCATGGCCAGTTTTCCCGCAGTTTGCCAAGCAGTTTTCGGCCTTTGATGAACTTGAAACCAGGAGAATTCGTTTTTTTGATTATCTTGGATAATCTTGGATGATGTTGGATGGTTTGGATTGGATCAGATTGGATGATTTCATATCGATCTTGGATGATATAGGATGATATTGGAAGATACAGTAGTGGATTTTGATGATATTGGACGATATTGGATGATGGTAAGAAATGCGTGACAACCCAAAGCCCGGAGTCAAGATGCCCTAGGTTGTTGGAGAACAGGCACATGGCAGGGGCATGATGTCGAGCAGCAGTTTCCCACGACTGGGTGGGAAAGATCTGGGGAAAGTTACAGAAATTCGATGGTTTAGAACATCATGTCCCCTACTGAAGTAACTAAAGTTACTAAAGTCATCTTGAATATAGCAATTGTATGGAGATACACCATATTTTCAGCCCAGTTTGATTCATTGATCGATTAATCATCGCTGTGCCATGTTCTCTACAGTATGCCCCAAACAAGTATACTCCAAAGTCACCAGCAAAGTGATGAGTATATTCCAAATTCACCATCGGACTGCTAGTTTGCACCATCCAGACCCCTTTGGTTTTCAGGCCCTTGCTGCTGCCACTGACAGATGCCAAGAAAAGCTGCAGATCGCTGGGCAGGCGGAGTTAACTGGACCATGGATGACCTTGGATGGAGTTTCTGATCATGAGCCCTTAATTCTGGCTGATCCATTGATCACCCATTGATCCATAGGTCAATGGCTATGATTCATCATCCCAGATGGAAACTGAGGAAATTGCTGCCATGATGCCAGGCAGGGCATCCACGTCTCCCTTTTGCGACTCTGCGAAACGGCCAACTTTGTGCTGTGGGGCCCTCACTGCTCCCGGGAATTTCGATGGGATTCTTTTTTTCGGGGCCATATGGGTCTGAAAACCTTGAGAAAACTCTCAAAGTTGATGGTTGACCATGATTTTCACATATTTTCACCAAACATCCCATGGATTTTGGGGCTATAGCATGGTAGACCCTATTTCCAAACACAGTCAGAGGGCGTTTTCGGGTAGATTTGAGGCACCCTGGCTGTTCGGTCTACACCTGGAGCTCTGGGTTGGGAGCCTAGGAGATAATCAGCTGCAGGGAGATTTATGGTAGAATATGTCGCATTCAACATCTCATAAATCCGGGGCTTCCAAAGTGGAAAAACTATGAAACCTCTGAGTTTGAATGGACAAAAGTTTTTTTTTTTCATGGTCGGATTGGATATTTTGATGGATGATCGATGCCGTAGGCCCACTAAGATTGGCTTCCGGCTGTCTGACCCTAAGTGCTGTGGTGGAAGCCGTGGGTCTCCGACTTCGGATGTTTGGTGTTTCGCTGGAGTCCAAGGTCGGGACGGGAGACGCGGAGCAAGGCGGGTGCGGGCAGCCCGGCCAAGCTCGATGGCTTTTCTGTTTGAAAACATGGTGAATTTGATGGCATCAGCTGCCAGGACATGATGCAGTGGCACATGAGGCAGAGAGATCCAGGGGATCCAGGGAGGGGGGATCTGGGAAGCTTCACTTTGATGACTTTCATGTTTGGAAGTAGCAACTCGCACCATATTTGGAGACTGGACAGGTACATTGCAGGGCTGCTGGAAGCAACTCTCCTTGAGAGGCGAGATGTGCGAAAACTTCGATTTGCACCTCATCTCATGCGGTTTTTTCATGAACTTTCCAAGCTTTGGGGCTCTGGTTATGTCAAAATAGATATTGAACATTATTGAACATGGTCATAGAAATCGTTGATCTATCTGGTACAAATGGTGATTTTCCAGTTCGCAAACTCTAAACGTTTCTGCTGGTCAGGCCAAAGAATCCCTTCAGTTTCATGGCAGACTTGGTCGCGTGCTGCCAGGAGGTGGGAAGACAATGATGGGACATCCCCTTCCGATTTTTCAGCCTACTCTCTGGTATAAACGTTTACAGTTTGCGAACTTGAACATGGCCATAGAAATAGTGAGTTTTACCATTAAACATGGTGATTTCCCATCGTTTTTTGTATGTTTACCAGAGATGGTAAATATCCCCAAATAGTGGAGGAGACTGGGAAGGACCACATAAAAAATGATGAAAAAAGACAGACATCAGTCGTAAAAATCATGACTTTTCCGTGACTTTTACTCTCGGTTCTCACGGGAATGACCCAACTCCAGTGGTGAATCATGTTCAATCATCAGATTCCCAGAGATTTTCCAGATATTCCCACGTGTTCCCCATTTTTCATAGCCTAAAATTGATGTCCCCCACATTGTCCACACAAAAAAATGTCAGCACTATCACCATTCATCATATCATCCCCTATTTTTCACCTACTGGTTGATGGTTGAACCGTGTTCACCCTCTATTTTCAGGCCTTAGCCATCCTTAATCCCTGAGGCGCCAGAAACCGCCAGAAATCGTTCCATGTTTTTTTCCACCTGTCCAACAGGTTCCCAAGGAAACCGGCCTGGAGGGTGCGCGATGCTTCCACCTGCTCTGGGCTGAAGGGTTTGGATCGCCCAGCTGGTCCTGCGATGGGCCAGTGATGAAGCCATGCATTGGGGGATGGTCATGAAAACTCCAGCGTTTTTTCATGTGAAAAATCAGTAGAAAAAAACCAACTTAAATGGGTATTCCCATCATGGGAGGGTGACATGAACATCAATGAAGCCATTTTCATGGGGGATTGATTCAGAACAACAGATTAGGGATTCCCCATGGCATGTTATCGGATGACCATCAACTACCATCTTTTTGACCGCATTTTTCTGGGATGAAAACCTATCAACCAAACTGGGATGAACATATCTGTACACACTATTGGGATCTATGGGGGATTCTTTTGTTTGGGATTGTTTGATGCTTTCGGGACAAACCTTACATCCGTTCATCATCATCCGTTAATCCGACAGTTTGGTATGGTATATCCTACAGGCAAAGCTTTTTAAATGGTCATCTGCGGGTCGACATTTTTTGACATTTTGTGAGGGACCATTTACGTGAACATCATGAACCTCGGGACCACCATAGGAGCTAAAATCCACTGGCTTCAAGCCATTGCTTTCAGGTTGCCTCCACAAGCGTTGGTTTCGGTACGATGTGGTCAGAAGTCTCGACAGGTCTGATGGGCCTGGGTTTGTGGCTTCCAGTTGGTTTCACCAATACTAGAAATACATAGAAGTACTCCACTGGGAAATGAAATTAAGATAATTAAGGTCATAAGGTCACATATGGCTATGGATCAATACCTATACATACCAATTTTTAGTGGGATGAACATCCATTTACCAGCTATTTTGATGTGAACAAAAGGGGTACAAGGTTTTGACCCACTGCCATATTGGAAAGTCACAACAAAATCCGACGGGTTTTTCCGAGCCAGGCCTCGGTGGAAGATCTCCTTGCTGGCCGGAAGAGGTTGGGTTCTCTAAAATTGTCGGCTGGATGGGTCCAGATCTCCATGTCTCCAGACTTTTTTGCATGGGAACATGGTGATTTCATTATAAAACAGGTGGAGTTAAGATATGTTAAGATGATTTAGATCCAGCTATAGCTGTTGTTTTAGAGACACTTCTGATCTCGCTTTGGATGAGACGGACAGGCTCGAGATTGGCGAAGGCTCGCTGGTGCAGGCCAGGTCTGGATGTATCCCCCCAAAAAAGATCCCATATTTTTCATGGCCATAAATTTGTTCGGCATCTCCGAACGATGCTCGATTCTCAGATTTCCGCGGGCTTCTGACAGAAATTTTTGGCTTCTGACTGATCCAGGTGCAGGTGTTGGTGAGAGAATCCATGATGGGTTTACCTCCACCGTCGCTTGGCTCAAAAAATCTGGCTATTTGTTGAAGGGGATTCAGCTGGCTTTTTTTTCATCCCAAGGTTTGTGGAGGAGCAACTGCATCAAGTTCAGTTCCCTAGGCCGGAGATTTGTCCATTTTTTTCTGAGTTCCACTGGACAAATCCGTTGTTACTTAAGGGAAGTTCAAGGGAATATTTTTGGGATTTATCACGGGGTCATTTTCCAATCACTACGCACTTGAACAATTGGATTTCCCAATTTCTTGTTTTTTTTTTCGGATTTTCAATCGTTTTCCAGTCATTTAAGTGTCTCTCAAAATCAGGTTATGCGGTATACCCTATCTGGTTGCCATTGAATGGGAAAGAATGGAACCACACTCTTCAGGGTTTTCCCATCATTTTTCCAGAAACCTATTTATGAATCCCCGCTCATAGCTCATTGAATCTCAGTTTTTTCGTGTTTTAAACCATCAATATATCACTAGATTCCCATTTTGTATGGTGAAATTCCCAATTAAGTTGCATAGCAATGGAACATCACCATGTTTCGGCGGCCTCGCACTCCATGGGGGAATTGAACGATCAAAACATGTTCCCTCCAAGCAGGATGTTCGCCCTCCCAATCATGTCACCCATCATGATAATATGTTGAATGGGTTATTTACCCTCTGGTAAACTAACATAGCTATTGAAAATGACCATTTATAGTGGATTTACCCATTAACTAGACGACGGATGGCCCGAGAGCGTAGAGGAGCAGGGTCTTCTGTTGTTAGTATGGAGACACCATATTAGAAACAATATATTAAAGATGTGTGATATGCAGTCGAGAAGAGGAGTATTAAGACAAAATAG
>Ga0126342_10023286_pt1 | contig 10149 bp, 12 predicted proteins | sample Cyp1metagenome_FD_92528 | JGI IMG/M metagenome (GOLD analysis project Ga0126342, IMG submission 92528) | Coral microbial communities from Lord Howe Island, Old Settlement Bay, Australia - Cyphastrea 1 metagenome | ecosystem: Host-associated > Invertebrates > Cnidaria > Coral ... | reverse complement strand
TTCCCCTCCTCTTTACACATATGTCGTCTATGTGGTCTATGTGGCCTATGTGGTCTATGTGGTCTATGTGGTCAATGTGGTCTATGTGGTCTATGTGGTCTATGTGGACTATGTGGTCTTGGTCTCTGTGGTCTATGTGGCCTATATAGTCTACCTTGTCTACCTTGTCTATCTTATCTGGTCCATGTGGTCTATGTGGTCTATGTGGTCTTTGTGCTCTTTGTGGTCTATGTGGTCTATGTGGTCTATGTGGTCTATGTGGTCTATGTGGTCTATGGGGTCTATGGGGTCTATGTGGTCTATGTGGTCTATTTGGTCCATGTGGTCTATGTGGTCTATGTGGTCTATGTGGTCTACGTGGTCTATGTGGTCTATGCGGTCTCTGATGTTCTACATGGTCTATGATATGGTCTATGTGGTCGATGATGTGGTCTATGATGTGGTCTTTGATGTGGTCTATGATGTGGTCTATGTGGTCTATGATGTGGTCTTTGTGCTCTATGTGGTCTATGTGGTCTATTTCGTCTATGTGGTCTATATGGTCTATGTGGTCTATGTGGTCTATGTGGTCTACATGGTCTTGGTCTATGTGGTCTATTTGGTCCATGTGGTCCATGTGGTCTATGTGATCTACATGGTCTATGTGGTCTTTGTGGCTTGTGATGTGGTCTACGTGGTCTACGTGGTCTACGTGGTCTATGTGGTCTATGTGGTCTGTGTGGTCTATGTGGTCTATGTGGTCTATGTGGTCTTTGTGCTCTTTGTGGTCTACGTGGTCTACATGGTCTTGGTCTATGTGGTCTATTTGGTCCATCTGGTCTATGTGGTCTATGCGGCCTATGTAGTCTACGTGGTCTATGTGGTCTATGTGGTCCAAGGGGTCTATGTGGTTTATTTGGTCTATGTGGTCTATGTGGTCTATGTGGTCTCTGTGGTCTATGTGGTCTATGCGGTCTATGTGTTCTATGTGGCCTATGTGGTCTATGATGTGGTCGCACCATCGTCTACCCCATCACCTCCACCTCCTACTACGGCATCTTTGGCAACCCAACTTCGCAGCCGAAGATAATCTTCAGCACCACCGCCCCGATCCAAATGACCTGACAGTCCTTCAAGCAGCTCCAGGCCCTGGCAAGTGCACTACAGACCTTGTCCGCATCGAGCTCTTCTGAGACGACTGAGACTCCGTCCGCTACCTAGGACTTTGGCACTCTCTCCAAGTGCATCTTCCGAGAAAAGACCCTGCTGCGGCAGGGTGTGTGTGTACCATCTGAATAGATGTAAAACTTCTCTGATTCTTCTTTTCTTATGTCATTTAGCAAGCAGGGGTGCGCGGGAATGCATGTCCTGTTCTTACTTTTCCTTGTTCCCTCTTTCACCTCTGGTTTCATGTCATCCATTTCGCATAAAGAAACAAAGAAAGACAAGAGAAACAGTCGGTGCCCACTCTGCTGGGCTTGGGCATCCTGATGAGGAAACCCAGCAGAGCATCCGAAACTGCAAAGATACAGAGACAGATTTCCTTTTTCCGATTGGCATGGCGAGGGGCTAAGCCGAGAACCCCAACTACGACTTTGAGATTTTGTTTGGCATCTTTCTCAGCGTGGTTTACATGGTACTTTTCCGAGATGGCGAAGGGCTAAGCCGAGAACCCTGACATGGCTATTTGTTTATTTATTTGACGTGTTTGGCGATTTTGGCGTCCTGGAATCTGGTTTTATCTGCGTTGGTCGTTTTCGGAAGACTTCTGTTACTATTTCTTCACGGTTGCTGCGATCTGGTATATATTTTATTCATTTGGGATCTACTCTTTTTCATCGACATGGCAAAGGGCTAAGCCGAGGACCCTACCACGATTATTTTACGTTATTTCTGGAACTTCGTCTTTGTTTGGTTAATCAATTTGGGAAGAACCTCTACGTTTGGGCATGTTTCTCCACGAGATCTCTTTTTGGTCCTTGTTTCTAATCCAAATGCACATGAAGGGATTCAGTTCCCATCGGATCGATATAAAGATATCTAGTGTGTGTGTGTGTGCAAATTGTGTGTGAGTAAGTTCTGTGGTGACAAATTGGGTGTGAGTAAGCGGCGCGCGGCGGAGAGGCGGGGCCAAGCGGAAGTGCACAACCAACAACAAAAACCCCACAAAGATGTGGGGAAAAATAAACAACTTATCCAAGTTTAACAAAACACAACACATGTATGTCACTCGCGTGTGCACAAAAAATCATTGTACATGAAAGGTATTCCGTTGGTGCCGATTGGCTGGGTGGAACGAATGTGTTATGAAACTTGAAGAGGCAGTATGGCATGTAAAAGACCGTTTGAAAACATATGTTGTCATCCGAGGTGAGTATTAAAACGTGATGTCAGTTCTTTGTGATGTTATGGCAATGATGAGTTGGAGTTGGCACTGTTCCGCACATTGAACTTTTATCAATACAATCTAAAAACAATGGGGTGAATGTGATTCATGGGTGTTCTCATTTACCGATAGACGTTTTGCAAGCACACATGGTGATGTACAACGAACGGCCAGGTCACTAGATAACAATTCAGTTTAATGCAATGTTCACGCGCACCAAACGTTTTCAATCAAAACGATCGATGTTTTCAAAAATATTTTTTGGAGTCTGCAGGTCCGACCGTGACAGTTTTGCGTTGAAGGTGGATGTGACGGTTTCTTGGGTTTGCATCTGGTTTCCATTCTCCATGTTTGACTTGGGGGTACATGCATGCCGTGAAATCAGTTTTTGAGGGTTTCATTCCAACAATACCAACACTTGTAGCAACACACAAAAACACACAAATACAAAATGGCATGCCAGAGGCGATTTTAGTGATTTTTGTGGCGCATTTTGGATCCAACCAAAAAACTAGTAGACAGAAAACAAGTAAATTCCAGCGGCTGAATCATAGTCGAAACCTGTTTCAGATCATTGTCAAGCGTGTGAATGAGTGGAACCTTCCGCGTGCTTACTGGAAACCGTTGTAACGCGCAAGCAACAACAAATTCACCCGCAAAATTGATAGTGTAATAAAACACAACTATGTTTAGAACTGTACTCTAGCGTATCTGATCCGCATACTTCGCCCAAACAATCAAGTCAACTGCTACAGAAAAACCAATGTCGCTTTTCAGCTGCACAGAACATGTCTTTTGCAATCTGCCATTGGGCGCAGCAGGTGTGTGGTCAGCTTTGGTACGAATGGTTGCCAATATGGGTTTTGCGGTTAGGATTCAAAGTTTGCCACGATCCACAATCCACAGCTACCAATGTAATTTCGCTATGCCTTGCCTCAATTTGAGGTAGCGCATCCCGATTGTTGTTTGGTTGACCAACTCTTGCCCGCCGAACGCAACGAAAACAACTACATTTTATTTCGACATTGTGGTTGCACATGGCGATCCTCACAAACGGGCTGGAGAGGGCCTCCCAACAGATGGTATCAACATCCGCACTTGAACGTTCATCATTGTGCCAATCCTTTTTCAATTTGTATGCAAACAATGGAACCAACAACAAGGAAATTTAATGGTTTCCCAGCAACTCTTCGCGAATGGGACGAAAATTCGTTCGAAACCTGCGAAACCAACACGGGACCAAAAGGCCAAAGGTTGCGTCGGGACATGATATGGACGAAATTGGCACAAATAATTGACGGAACCATTTGTTAATTGTTAATTTACTTCCAGATGCAATGACAACTACGAAATACACAGCGCTTGGCATGTTTCCCAATGTATAATATGTATTGCCCGGCACGACAACTTCGGACCCCATGTGGCCAACGCAACGAAATCATACACGGTGCCCATTGGGTTCTCCGGGACCCACATGCCTTGAATGAAATCCTTCATGAAATGTGTATTTTGTATGGGTAAGAACCCCAGGGCTGGCGGGACAAGTGATTGCATTCCTTTTTTTGTCCAAAGTGGTGGGGGGAAAAAATTGATTCAGCAGATAAAATGGATAGGGCATCGCCTCGGATGTCGGCCTTCGTTCCATATCCTCGTACAAAATCGTTCTAGTTTCCAACACCAAAAGGGGCGTGGATGGTGGATTTTTTTCGATTTTTACTGGGGACATATGAGAAATGTAGTTTTTTGCCTTAGCTATTCGCACTTGCAAAATGCAAACATAAAAATTAATTTTGCACGTTTTGTACTCAACAGCGTGCCAAGTGAATTTTTGTGTTAGTTTTTTTTTTTTCCACATGGTTTATTAGATTTGCCTTGGAACATTTCTCGCGTTGCTCTGCCTTCTTGTTTTGGTTTCTTTTTTTGATCCCTCCTATTGGGTGGAAACCGGAAATTGTTTCAGGTAGGACGTCGTTGTATTATAGCGGCGTGCCGGGCGGAAAAGGTAGGAACGAACACATGGTTGAATGATAAACTGATTTCATATCTGGTATGATTTGCACAACGCAGAGGTTAGCACCAAGGGCGTGCATGTTATTCCAACTATCTGCGATTGCTTGTGTGCTACGCCGTGGTAGCCTGAGTTTGGGCCAGATCCTGCATGCCAAGAGGTGGCCTTGTATTGAGGCGCAAAAATATGAAAAAAAATGGATACATGACGAAGGACAACATGACGAGAAGAACGCCACAAAATTTCCTGAAATTGTCTTCCAGATGTCAGGATACGAGCAGCGTGTTCCCAACAATCATTTTTATTCTATACGCAAAAATGTTTCCAATGGCGCTTGGACTTAATCAACGTTCGACAACGACGACGGCCAGGAACCAAGAAAGAAACAACATAGAATGGGTTACTGGGCATGTTGGCAATAAAGGCGGCCGAACTACATTATTTTCCTACACACCTTTGCGACCACCGAAACTTACAATCCTTTTGCGTCTGAACACTAAGGGGTTGACACGATCCACCTTACGCATAGGTTTTTGCAAGACTACATCCAGTTTAATCAGGTCTCCTTTGTTAGCCCGGTGGCCTGCCCAGACAGATGCGACTGGAGTAACAAGTGCATCAAGACATCGAAACTTCTGTTGCAGTGAAATGTTCCATCAAAAAAATAAGAAACATTAAATCCTTTGATTGCCTTTTGAAGATGATATTCCATGTGTTCCGGCAATAAAAAATTATTGACTTATAGAACATTTATAGCCATCCACCTTTTTTAAAATCACCAAACCAGTTTCACGCTTTCGTTGTCATACTCGTTCCAAATACCTGATGAGGGTATGTGGTGGTATTTATTGGACATTGATTAATTCGCGGAATTGCGAACTATCGTGTGATGTTATTTCCCAACGGTAACAGCAGAAGTAAATGCAAACTATGAAATTTGGGTTCATCGCCGCTGCGTTGCGTTTTTGTAAGGGATGCGTGCGGGCTCAATCTCAGGTGGTCCACGAACCCACGGAATTCAGGGTGAAAATCGTATATGGTTTCAGGTAGTGCGTTGTTGTGTGTCGGTGTGCTATTCGGAAAACGTGAGATCACAATCATTTGGTTTGGATTGCACAGCGCAACGCCTTGGCACGAATGCTGTTCGTAGGGCGGCCCATTTCTAATGGTCTATTTGTTTTGTATTGGTACCATTGGGGATGTTGTAACAAACCAGATGGCTAGTCAAGCGTTTTAGCAGTTCCAAATCCATATTAAGCTGCTGCACCCATGTCAAAACGCAATGGCACCAATGGACTTACCTAGTGTTCAGAGTGGTTTCAAAAAATTAGTATAATGAAAAAATACTCCGGTCCGCTAAACGGAAAATGGCTACAGTGACAAAACGCCGTCAGTTTGTCTAATTTGCCGGGTTTTTTCTTACTATATTTGAACCGAAACAAATAACAATTGGCAATAGTCAGTTTATATTAAAAAAAATGGGTCATCACATCCATACTGGCCGTTGGAATTGGCACTATACGTTTGGGTATCATCCAGTACTTTTGCCAAATTTGTGGCCCAGAAACTGGTTTCAAGTGTGTGCCATTCGCATTTTTTTTTTCGCATTCCATACTTGTCGTCTTGTTAAAAACATATGCTGCAGAAATTAATCCAATGTGATAGGATTGTGTTGTGAGGATTTTGTTTGCGTTTAACATGGAACACTTGCATTTGTGTTTTGACGGTGTGAATTTCAACTGTTTGCGACATGTGTGGCTTCAGCATTGGTTACATGTTCTTTTTACGGTGGAAGTGTCATTTGCAACGGAAAAACGTCCTTGGAATATTTTTTTTTTGATTTGTTTCCTTTGGTCAGTGGTGTCTTGCAACCAAATGAAGTGATGCAACCTTGATGCTGCTTGCACACATGATGCTTGCAAGTGCCTGTGCCGAAAAATGGCCAGACATTTCTTTCCGTGACCCCAAGGGCGGTGGCAACAATAACGAAGGATGGTATTGATGTTTGGAACTGTTGGAACAGCAAATCATTTTTTTTTTGATTTTGAGCTGTGCACCATGATTTTCATGAGCAACGCGGTGTCCTCAAGTCCGTATCAGGGGCCTCTCAACGACTCCATGCTGTACCGTGCGCTGGCCCCTTTGCATCCTGAAAGGGCTGAGGATGGAGGGAGCTCCATTACCAGGAGGCCAGTATTCAAACATGTGCACTTGGTTCAAAGTTGTCACATGAAGATGTAATTTTATTTCAGGGTTTGGTCCTTTCAGCCAAGAAAGCAGCAAGGCTTTGACCCTTTGCAGACGGCAGGTGCAAGTGCTTGTGACAAGGGGCCAGGTTGATGTCATGGGTGCTGGACATCCCATCGGCAAAAATGGCGTCGAGGCAGCCGGTACAGATATCGCTAACACACTACCACAGTGACACACCTGTACATGCACATACATACATGCACACAAACTCACCCACCATCACCCCTCCATCACTCTCATATTTCCTCTTCTCGTGTTGCTTTTCCATGTTCAAACTAAGTCTGGTGAAATTGTTAACATGTGGGGTTATTCGGTCCTATAGTTTTCGGATATTAATTCGGGAATTTGTTGAATTTGACATGTTGAAATCTAAAATTTCCACCTGAACCTGCTCTTTATAGTATAAATGGAAATGCATGCATATGGAGTATATAATATGCTTTAGGTTGATCACCCCACGACTCGTTAGTGCCGAGTATTTTTGGGGTACCCTCGATGTGAGACGCTCTTCCACGTGGAGTTGGCATCAAACAAGGTGATGTAATTAGCCACGCGTTTTTTAATGCAGGGTTGGTGTCGGCACTGCAAAATGGAAAACGAAAATTGGAGCTTCAAAGTTTCGATGTCGGGTTTCCAAAACGATTTGGCATTTTCCTACGGTTTGTAGGTGATTTCGTCCTTTTTGCGGAGTCGTGGCATCATTTTTTGGTGTGTTGGAACTACTCATTGTGGAGTTGCCATTGGTTTGGAAGTGAGTAGGCTGAAAACAAAAAATTGTCAACATGTGCAAATATAGACTCTAGATGATTTGAAACGACGGTCGACACAAATTCACAAGAAAACAAATTCATGTTTCAAGGAAAACTGGACGTGCACCTCAAAAATAGTCTGCTGCCACAACATTTTGGGATCCAATCCGATATTGGCATACCAATTTTTGTAGTGAACCTCACTGACAGCACGGCGACTTACCTCAACGGTGGGACGAAAACTTGGCGATAAATATTTGGACGAAATTTCAGTCGACGCAGCCCGTGAAAGACGAGAATAAGCGGTGTGCTCGAGCATTTTGTATAGTTTGATATTGATTTCTCAGGACCAAAATTCATTTTAGATCGAGTTGGCTTGGATAGGCGAAAAAAAAGTGCCACATAGAGGGTCAAAAAAACCGCGAGAAAACATGCCGGGATTAATGTTTGCAAAGATGCCACATAGAACGGCAGAAGGAATGCTTGAAAAAATGCAAAGATGGATGCGTGATAGAATGAACAAAAAAACGAGAAAACGTTGGAAAATAGATGCGGGATAGCACGCCAGAAGGAATGCTGGACTATAGGGGTAAAAATAGCCTTGCTAATTTCCATTTGAAATTGGGGGAGGCATCCATCGGATTATTATTTTTTTACATACATTTGTTTACTCAAAAAATCCTTTCGTAGGCCAGATCAACACTTTATAGTGATGTTAATTTGCTGGGTGCTAAAACCCGACTTTTGTGTTCGGCACGGCGAACAGCTATGAGAAAAGGGGGTCATTTGGTAGCAGGTTTTGGTTTCGATTTCCGGGGTTGGAAAGTGTTTTTGCTGGATTCACGTTTTGCTGATGACATCCCTTTTTGGACCTAGTAAAGCGGAAACAAGAAAGGTGATGATGATTTGATATAGGTACTTTGACGGTTTGTTTGGCTGAAATTGGTCTGATCCTGAACCCGTCGAAAACGAAGAAATTGACAACACAAGCGCAGCCTCCGGCTTAATTGGGCAAACCCAATAACATTGTTGCGGAGATTGTTCGCGTAAAAATAATTCGTCGCATGTTATCAGCGGATCCAGCTACGAGTCGCGTACAACACATCGAGTGCACATTGCTTCAAAAGGTTTTTTTGCAAACAGCCGGATTTTGCGCACGCGCGACAAAAACCTTGCTTTAGTGTTCAAACTGTGTTTATTTAATCGGTTGTTGTGCAGTGGTTTGTTTTGCAGCTGCGCCCGGAAAACTGCATGAACGCGATTTGCACTACATGGATGTTATTTGCCGGAAATTGCTTTGCTCGGTTGTGGGAGCGCCTGCTGGTCTTGATTTGTCATGCTCGTGGCATGGCATTCTACATGCATGGAATGAACAGGTTCGACAACATGGAGCGTTATTGTGTCGAATTTTGGTTGCCCTTGTGTTCAGGCACGCAAATGGCCAAGCACATGAAGGCATTATTGACCAAACACTTGGGTGTATGGAAACCGTCAGCCGTCAGCAGTGTCTGTTAGGTTTGAAGAAGTGAAATAGGGGGAATGCCTTATTATGATTTTGTTTAACAGACATTGTTTCATTTTGCTTCGCGACGTAGTCTACAAATATGTCGCAAATATGTCGCGAAGTATGAATGGTGGACTCACACGACATGGGATTTATGTCGCTTGGACGGCGCTTTTGAGGGACATAAAAAGTTAAGCGAAGTGTACTAGCCTCAGCTCGAGGCTTCGGGATGACCGAAACGGAGGTTATTTGGGGAAATTTCCCCTGCAATGCGTCAATGCTGGGCCAAGGACCTCCGTACCTGATAATGACTGATGTCAATGTTTTGCCGAGTCGAGGTGCATCACGCGTTGTGTGGAAGATAAGCAAGGTTGTTTCCCGCAAATCGTTGGGTGAAGCGAGCCGTAACGTAGAATGTGACAAAGAGAAAAGGAGGAATTTTTTCGATATGTGGGAAAAACAATGGGAAAAAATCTGCCGACTCAAAGGATTAGCTGAATGGAAACTTTTCGCGCGGAAACCAACATTTGGATGCAATTTGCAGCGGTGTTGGTGGTTTTTGTCAAAGCGTGCATGATGTGACTTGAGTTTGGCAGCTTCAGGGCACATGGGCAGAAAGTGAAAGTGAACTTGCTGGGTGACAGTTCTGTCCAATCTCATTGGTTTCCATTTATTTTCATACGTCCGATCCATACGTCGGGATCACCGCGGGTCGATCCATGCCCGAATCTTGATGCAGCCCCAAATGTGAGAGGGGGGAGAAGGGAGCGCAAGGAAGGATCAAGAGATTATAAGATGGGAACCCATGATGGTAGGTTTTTTCATACCATTTAGCTATTAAGCACCCATGACATCAAAACAATCATAGACGTCCGCTTTGTTGACGCAATGTAGGCGTCATAGACCTCCATTCTATGGTTCGGTTTTGCCTGGAAATAAAGAAAATTTGGACGGTATCTAATCCGGTTTCACTTCATGGTCATAGTTTTTGAGGTGCTCTGAGGTGAAATGGTAGGTTTTGTGTTTTTTTTTAGCGACATGCTCCCCCCTTCTCTCATGTCACGGGCATGGGTGTCCGCATTTTAAAATGGCTGTTGGGGCGGGTGTGTGGGAACGCATGGATCAGGTGTGGCTGTGGACATCACCCGAGACACTTGAAAAGGCCAACAAGGATGAGAGACGGAGGGAAAGAGGAGATTGGCCGAAGCGGTGAACTCGGCGAACTTCCGGTTTGCCGAGTTGACTCTGGACAAGGATAACGGACACCTGTGAA
>Ga0126342_10023285_pt1 | contig 10150 bp, 1 predicted proteins | sample Cyp1metagenome_FD_92528 | JGI IMG/M metagenome (GOLD analysis project Ga0126342, IMG submission 92528) | Coral microbial communities from Lord Howe Island, Old Settlement Bay, Australia - Cyphastrea 1 metagenome | ecosystem: Host-associated > Invertebrates > Cnidaria > Coral ... | reverse complement strand
CTTTCTGGCTTTTCTCTGCACGAACTTGAGTCATCGGAACGGATCCCTCGCATACTGAATCCAACCAGTTCCTGAGTTGATCCGATAACTCGCCAGCCTTGTGGAGCTCCACTCGCCAGCCCAGTTCGTGATTACCCCTAGAAGCAGTTGTCCAATTACTGCTCCCGGCAAAGACTTCCCAGCCATCTTGCCATTCTATGGCCAGAACCTTCGCGTGCTGGATTCCTTTGAACCCGTTTCCTTGCCTTCCAGCCTCAAGGTAGTGGCTTCGGAGCTCGTTGCCTGTTCGCAGCTGAACATCAAGACCCCCTTCAGCTGCCTGTTCTAGGACCCTCTTCTGCTCTGGCATCCTGTTTGTCTGCGCTTGGTCCGCTACGACCTTGACAGGTACCTGATGCACTTCTGCGACAGCAAGAAGAGCACCCAGCAAATCAGCTCTGTCGATCGCATAAGCGATCAGATTCACTGCCACGGGTCTTGTTTCAGAGCAGCTGCGGAGCGCCGAAATGGCTGCTTCCTGATATTCACGTGCTGTAGCGAACATTCCCAAGCCCTTCACTCCACCATTCAAAAAAGGGGTGGGAGATTTCGCGACTTTGCGAGGCACCTTATTAGATGCCTTCCCCTTCTGAACCCTTTCGGCTTGAGGCGACCTGCTGGTCCGCACTCGGGTTCCGGGCCTTGTCTTAAGGAGCGGCGTTGTCGCCCGCTGTCCCCTTTCATAGGCCACACTCCCCAAGGCTTTTGCCCGGAGGATGGCAGTGCTTGGCCGCTTTAGGGGTGAGCGACGATGCTCCCTGCCTGCCCTCGCACCCGTTTTCTCTGGAGAGGTGTGCGGGGTCTTGAACTCAAGATCGTCCAAAGTCTTCTGGTCTCTGGACTGCTTCCACTTCCACCACCTGAATCCGATCCACCCCCAGAGAAGGATGAACCCGATCACCACGCTCCTTTGCAGCAGGTCTGTGAGGGTCATCTGTGCTTGTTCTACTACCTCAGCCGTATTGACTTCTATGACTTGGATCAGAGCCAGGACAGATTCCACGGCTTGCTCCGTGAGGCGTAAAACCCCTCTCAGCCCGGCAAGAGCTAGGGTGGCGGCCACAGCCCGCATCACCATCACTTCAGGATGCGCAAAGGGGTGATTCTGATCGCTCCCCTCCGGATCGTACTTGCCCCACGTCCAGTTGGATCGAGAACTCCAAGAGCTCCTTTGCCAATCCGAACTTCGGGAACCATGGGATTCTGACCAGTCCTGTGACTGCCACCAGCCTTGAGCCTGAGTCCAGGTCTCGTTTTCTGCCTGGCTCCCTGTCTGGCCACCCCCACGGTTCTTCTTACCTCCCCGCTTCTTTCCACGGGTGCTGCGGCGATCCCCATGCTCTCGGACGATGTCTTTCGGATTTGGGCGCTCCAGGCTGCACCGATAACATTTCAGTCTCCAAGTAGCATTCCTGGCGTCGCAACGAGGGCAAACGACCGTTCCGTGCTCTTTTATGTCTTCCTCGATGGCTTTGCGCCTACTCGCAGTATCCGAACGTCCTGCCGAACTCGCCGGATTTGCTTGAGTGTCCGCCGTGCCAGATGCGTCCACAGTGCCAGATGCACTTGCAGGCGCAGGAGCGTCTTGAGTGTCCGCGGTGCCGGGCGCACCCGCCGGACCTGGTTGAGTGTCCGCGGTGTTATCTACACCCACAGGATCCGCAAGTCGAGCCTCCAATTCCAGATAGCCCTTGGACTTGAGGATCACTCCAGGTCGGCGTCCTTCAGGAGTTCTTGAACGACGATCGGCGTCGTCGCCTCTCCAATCGACGGAACACTCCTCCTCATCCTCCTCGTAGGAGTAACTTTCTGATTCGTCATCAGCTGGCACTTCTCTTGCCTTAGCCCATTTGGCTTCCTTTTCTCCCAGCGCCTCTTCGGCGCTAACCTCTGCCTTCACCTTGGCCTTTTTCTTTTTAGGCTCCAGTTTTCCAACTAGGTCCTTTTTAAACTCCTGTTGCTCACTTCGCTTCGCTGACTGACTTTCCTCGACTTCAATCTTGACTTCCTTGGCTCTTTCGGCTGCGGGAGCTTCTCGGTCCTCTTTGTTTTGTTGGGTAGGTGGAACCGGGGACGTCGTTGCCGAGTCCTTCACCCCAGTAGCTGCTTCTGCAACTGGGCTCGCCTTAACCTTTGGCCTAGGACGAGACTCTTCTGGCAACGCTGCCTCCTCAGCAGCAAGCTGAACCTTGGAAGCCGCGCTTGTAGCCGCAGGCTGGGAGGGAGAAGCCGCGCCAAGGGCCGCAGGCTGCGAAGATGCAGCCGCGCCAGAGGCCGCAGGCTGGGAGGACGTAGCTATGCTAGAGGTCGCAGGCCGGGAGGATCTTACCCCTTGACCCTTGAGAAGGTCCTCCCCGGTCCGCAGGTCGATGACCTCAACAAAGCAGTCTACAGGAATGCTGAAAAGCACGTAGATTGCTTTTTCATTCCCATAAACCTTTTCGTTCTCCTCAGCCGCACGTCGGTATAGAGCTGACGTGTGAACCTTGATCACCACCTCGCTCCCTTGCTTGACGTGTTCCCGGGCTCGGCAGAAATGCAGATGCAGTCTGCCCTTCCGCCCCAACAGGGCTCTCTCACTCATCAAGCCGTATCGCTTGATGCACTCCCAGTTCGTACGGCGAGTGCCGTGAAACAGCTCCGCGGGCTCGTTCCGTACATCAGCTTCATCAAGCCCTTCCGTGACCCAGGGGATCGACCAGCTGTGTCGAGCCCTTATATACCTTTTTTCAGGATCGGACTGCACTTCTCCCATCTCGATCCTTCCTCTGCTGTCAGGGTGCACGCATGCTGCTTCGAGCAAGCGCAGCAATTCCCCTCCTGTCGGCTCCAAACCGAGCCACTCCTTGACTTTTTCGATCTGGACCCAACCGCCAACACTGACATACTTCCTCAACTCCTCAACCACGACCCCACGGCCATGCCTGAGAAGCGCAGTCAGAAGTTTGCCCAGGCCGGCTGGATCAGTCGTAGTTTCTGCCCGGCGCGACGGCATATGTCCGCTACCAGGTTCCTCACCTGTCGCTTCTTCCGAAGACGAACCGTGTGATCGCTCCGGAAAATCCTCGCCGTTGGCCGAGGCTCGAGCACTTAAAAGGCTACGGGAAACGGCTGCGTGTGAGCTACCAAACCCTGGACCTCCCAGCAGGTTAGCACAACCCCTCCAACAACCGCTGGTTCTCCAATTGACCCTTCTACTAACTCTTGTTCCGCCTCTAGGCCTGCAACACTTCCTACAACTTGGGTAGCACCTCCTACCTTACCTGGGGAGCCGCGTTGAATTACCCCCTTTTTCGGTCGGTTCGTAGCCGGCGCAGGCGCGGGTGACCCCACCGCCCGCGACCAGCCAGTCTCTGTACTTAACCCTTTGGTAGCAAAACCGCAAGCCTCAAGGGCTTCGCCGATTTGCTGTTCCTGTACATTGGAGAGCTCTACGGCGGCTCTCACTCGAGCCGTCATTTCCTCATCCCTGTACACTACCCCGTCAAGCACCCGACCAGTCCGAATGGTTAAATCATCAACGTACGGCAACCACTGCTTCATCAAGCGAAGCTTGCGGTGCCTCCCAGGTGCATAGATCCTGTCCACCACATAGGCGAAGTCTTCCGGCCCATTTTGCGGCCCGAAAGTCAGGCATATGGGTAAGAACTGGCCGCTTCGTGACACGAGCGCCAACACCCTTTTGGCGCGGTCTGTGTTCTCTACTTGGTTGAAACCGGTGACCGCGTCCAGGAGTGTCAGATATGCTGAGCCAGCGGCTTCTGCAATCACTTCCGAAGCCTTTCGCGAACAGTACGAGTTTCCCAACACCCTAGCATTCACGCGGCGATAGTCAACAACTATCCGCCGCTTGCGCGCCCGCTGATGGGCCGCAGCTTCCCGAGTGGGAAAAGGTGGGCTGCCCCACGGAGAGTTTCCCCTGGTCAGCTGACCTCTCGCCACTTCTTCTTCAATTTTCTGGTCTATCCATTCCGCCGCCTCCGGAGACAACCTGTGAGGAGGCGTCTTCACCGGTGGCCCGGTCGGAATCGTATCGTGCTGGACATGCCTAATGGTTGTCCTCGGGGTGCCTGGCACCCAGAAGGCCGCCGCTTTCCTTTTGAGCACTTCTGCGCAAGCAGCGAACTCTTCCTGGTTCAGCCAAGGCTTGGAATCTTTTGACTCCGAATCGAAACCCAGGCCTTTGACCACCCGCTCACGGTAGTCAGCGGTCCGCCTCGGGTCCTCCGACAACTGTTCCCCGCTGAACCGATAGGCACTCATATCCGTCAGCACTGCATCCCAATTTTCGTCCAAAGATGCCTTGTCCCACTTGACCTTTGCCTTATCGTGGGTCTCTTTCAACTTGGCTTCAAGTTCTGGCCCATAGTAGGAATCCGTGGCATAATCCCCAAGATCACGAGGTTTTTCTTCGGCGCGTGGGGTTTCCCCCACCGCTGCCACGAAGGACGCGTGCTCGCGCACCGCCGTCTCAGCCATTTGCTTAGCTTCCATAGCATGCAAGGCGTCGACTTCCTTCTGCAGGGCCTTGGATCGTCTCTCATCCACCCGGTATCCACTGGCATCAATCCTGCGAGCTGCAGCATGACTGATTACCCCACTCCAAAGCTGAACCTCCGTGATGATCCTTTGGAGAGGCACTTCCTCTTCTACCGGCTGGCTAGATGGAACCAGCGTTTCTTCCTTGGTTCCATCGGTGAGATACATTGGCTTCCACTTCACGCGGAGTGTGCCATCAGTGACAGGTGCGTGGCTATGGACCACCACAATCTGCTCAACCGCACGAATCTGACGTATTCGCCCGACTCTGCACCTTTTCACGTGCTTGTTATCACTCACATTTGCTTTGATACTGTCAATGGCGTAAGCAATGTAGCTGCCTTCGCGGAGACTGGCCAATTTGCCTTTGCTCGTCCGCTTCGACTGCCTTGCTTTGACAATACCTTTGGCTTCTGCATCGGGCGCGTCCCTCTGCTCAATCATCATGCCCGGGGACCGCGGCACCAACCCTTTTTCTGGATCTTCCTGGAAGGTCACAATTGGCCTGGTTTGACCGGGATCCGCAGCATCAGGCGGCACCAGCAACAGGTCCTCCAGGTGAACATCCGAAAGTTGGCGAACAGTACCCCCCTCAGAGCCGCCTTCGGCCCGTAGGTCAACCCTATTGCCTTTCTTGGCGATGACCCTCATGGGTTCGGATAGTTGCTTCCGCCATGGAGTTCGCCCCCCAGATCGGAGTCTCGGGTCTCGGTACACGACGAGGTCTCCGATCTCCAACATCTTCACCTTGTGGAAGCGATTGGCTCTCTCGGCTCGTTGGGCTGAGCTTGCAGCCTGCCAACCTAAGACTTTGACCCGCACTTCACGATAAGTCTGAAAAGTCTCTTGGTGGCATCTTCGACAGGTTCGAAATCCCACACTTCGTTGCCAATCAACTCCCTTTCCAAGGGACTGGCCAACGACCATCCACGCTCGAAATCCCGCGGAGTGACTCCCGCTGGGCCAGGGGTGGTGTCTAAGATGTATTCAACAACGACCAGCAGCTCCGACCACTCATGCGGTCGCGCCCTGCACACATCATGCGCCAATAACCCCAAGACCTTCTGTGATTCTTGGTGGAGTCGCTCGGTCCTTCCCATCTCACATGGTCGCAGCGCGCCGCTAAAACGCTGGCGGAGCCCAAGCAACGCGCAGAACTCTTTCATCAGTGTGCTCCTGAACTCCTGGCCCCTGTCAGACCTCAACATTCTTGGTATGGTTCTGCTCCTGAACATGAGCTTGGAAAACGCCCTCCGGACTTCCAACTGGGAAAGTGCTTGACATGGCTCCAACATTACAGCGTTGGAGATGCAGCACACATACGACAGCACAAATCGATTCCCGTGCCCATCTTCCTGCATTGGGCCTTCAAAATCGACTGCAACTTCTTCCCAGCATTGGAGCCAGCTTGGCTTCACCGCGACGGACAGCTGCTTTCCGGGTCTTTGACGGCCTCTGATACACACCAAGCACTTGCTAGCCATGTTCTCCAGGTCAACTTGCATTGACTCCCACCAGCAAACACGCTTTAACAGGGCGAGCATTTTGGCTCCACTCCTGTGGGCTCCTAAGATCCCGGTGTGGACTTGCCGAAAGCAGAACTCCTTCCAAGTCATGAGCTCCCCCGCTTTGCCGGCTGGCACAACGGGAACCCAGATGTCTCCTCTTAGCCCGTCGTTTTCTACAAACCTTTCCAAAACTCCATCTTCGGCGATTCTGAAAGGACTCGTAGCCTGTTTCGCCTCTTTGCTGCACCTTTGAATGATTCGAAGCAACTCTTCGTCGCTTCTTTGAGCATCAAACCAGGTCCTCCGCAGGTCAGCATTGACCGCGAGTTTGCTGTCTTCCGAGGCTTCTTCCACGAGTTCTTTTCGCTTCTTGTATTTCTCTTCCAACCAGGCTTCTGCCGATCCCGTCAGTTTTTCTTCCCCTGTTTTGTTATCTATCTCAACGGCAGGACTGAGACTCGCGACTTTGTCTTCTTCAGCTCCTTCCAGCTTGAATCTGCCTTCAACCAGGGTTTCCTGATCGGCGGCCTCTTGGTCGGCCCGCGCCTGCACGTTCTCAGCATGCTCAGCAGCAATGCACTGCATGCACTGCCCAAACAATCGCGTCCGACGACCGCAGGCACACAATCCTTCATGTTCCCAGATTTCCTTGCTGTCTCTTTCCAGCCAGGCGTGCCACATCACTTCTCCCAGGCTTCCAATTTTGATCACTCCCGTAGATGAAAGCAATTCTTCGATCTCCTCTCTGGCAGGAGCATACCGTTCCACAAGCCCGAGCCTCGGGAGGCATTCTAGCGGATGCGGCGAAAACCACTCTGGGCACGCTTCTTGCAGCAGCTGCCGCCCAGGTTTTGCCTTGGAAATCCGCGGGTTCACCCCTACCAACAGCTTGATCTTTGACCATGCGTTGGCTATCTTTTGAGCTTCGCTGATGTGCACGTTTCGTGCCAGCAGAACTGCTTCGATCACAACCGGCGAGGCAGCCGCGAGAGTCACAATCCCGCCCTGACCTGTTCCAACTACGATGCTCGGCCCATGCCGGGCAACCTCCCTCAGTAATGTGGCCAGAGAAGTCAGCAGGTCAACTCTTGTCGCGTTTGCCAGCTTTCTTCCGCTGAGCTTCTGCTTGCCTTGCTTCTCAAAGTGGCAGCCATTCCCTTCCAGATCCTCAAAAGGTGGCTCAGCAACAGCAACCTTCACGTCACATTCCGGAAAGGCTGTCCTCAAGACTTTACTCAATTCTGAGCTCTTCAGGACCCTTTCTCCACGTTGCACGTAGTCAGGTACATACAGAGCCTTCAGCTCACTACTGACACCTGCAGCACACATGCTGTCCCGCGCCTTTCGGCCGCAGGAACTCAAGTGCGCCACGTGGGCCGCAACTTTGTTGCCTTCCGTTGGCCCACTTCCACCTTGGTCTGGGAGGACATCGTCTCCTATGGACCATGCCATGGCCTCTTCTGCTGAGGCATCCGACAGGAACTCTTCCAGGCTGAAGCCTCTCAATTGCCCGATAAGGCCTTCAAGATCCTTTGTCCGTTGAGCCAGCAATTGATCCCGGTCCTCCGGATTTCTTGAATATCCGTCACCCAGCCGTGCCGATCGGCCGGCTAAGGACCTCACTTCACTGCCATCAGCCAGCAGCTCAGACAGCCATCTAAGGTGCTTCGGCTCGACAGTCTCGCATGACTGTTGCCTCGTCCAATTGGCGTGGTCTGTCCAACAGACGCATCTTGTCGGGCCGATTGATCTCTTGACAGCCCTTCTGACCTCCAACTGGGCGAATCCTTCCAATGTCAATGGCGGCCAAGCTTGCTGGGGAGGTGTTAATCCCTTGCTATGAACCGCCAATACATTGAAGCCTTGCAGACCCGCTTGCATCTGTAACGCTGAGCCTCCCACAGCGTAACCAGAGCTGTCCGCGACCTGCTCCAGCGGCCTTTCACCTGTAACGGCAGCCGCTTCATCCAAGACCGCGAGCTCAATGCTCCGCTGGGCCATCAGCTTGATAGCTCTCACTGCGAGATCTCCTTCTGACGTGCCTGGTCCAAGTCCATCATCAGGGAAAGGCTTTGCCCCTTTGACATACTCCCCTAGGAGCTTGGCACAATGAGCATATTCTGGAGGAAGATAGCTTCTCAGAAAGTTCGTGCAACCCAAGAACTGTTGAATGTGTAGCTTTTCCTTTAAAGCAGGAAATTTCAGGATAGCGCGGGTCTTCTCGGCACTACATTTTGCCCCCTTTCGGCCAATGTTGTGCCCGAGCAAGTTCCCTTCGACCACGGCAACACACGCCTTGTCTATCCCGAACGTCATCCCTGCCGCTATGCTACGATCAAGGAAGGATTCCAATGCTTCCAAATGATCAAGCAAGTGGCCCGATGCTCCAGGAAATTTCTTTCCCATGTACTGGCGGAGCCGGTTATAGTACTCATCCGTTGGCCCTTCCTCAGCAAGAAGGTCCAACGCCCCTGGTGTCTCGACAATGTGATAGATTCTTTCTCCCACCACACTTTGTTCGACCATACCTAGGACGATGTAGCACAGCATTCCAGCCACAAGGAGGGCGACTCCGCCCCGTCCTGTTCCGCCACTGGTGTTCTTTGAACATTTCCGGCACGCTCCTTGCCAACTCTTCACCGTGGCACTGTGGCAGCGTTCACACCGGCCAGCCGCAGCTTGCCCCTTTGGGCACTCACACTCTTCGGATCCTTCCTTGACCCATGCTGCGGCATCAAAATGCCCGCAAGCTCTGCAGAAAGCTTGCTCTGCAACAGTATCAACGACGGCCGCAATTGGGGATCCTTCTTCCAAATAGGCTTCCGATTCCTTTGGAACCACGTACACGTAGCCTTCTGCGGACCTTTGGTCCCACAGACCAGGCACCACTTCAACTGGCGCATCAACCAAGGGGAGAACTGCGCCCACTGGACTTAACAGCGGCTCTTGGGCTTCGCCCGACCCCCTTGGATCAGCCGAAACGGCGTCATAGGACACGGAGCGCCGAACCGGCACCCAATCTCCTTCTTCACCAACCCAATGCCCCTTGCCAGAGCACATCAAAACTTCCCCTTCAACTTGTTCCGAATCTTCCTTTTCATCAACTTCTGATTCTTTATCCCACGCACGCTCAAACAGAGACTTCTGCACTGCGACGTGCGGGTACGCGTGATCCGCGTATTCTTCTGTTTCTTCCTTGCGTGGCAATCGAACACCCAGGGCATCAAAAATGTGGGCGTTGGCTCCAGGACGAAACCCGAGACCACCACGCTCCACAGCATCCAGCACACGGCCTCCCAAGATCAGACCCTGCCACGTGGAGCAGCCCTTTGCGATGATCTTTGCCCTGACAAGGATTTCCCTGTCTTTCTTACCCGTCACGTCAGGGAAAGTCACCCTGATCACGGCCGCACCCTTCAGGTTGATAGGGGCGCCATTTGCAAGACCCATCACGACTTCTTCTTTTGGCCAACATTCCAGCTGCGCTACCGGGAATTTAGAGGAGTCAGCAGGGATATTATCCTTGAGAGCAGCTTTGATTGCGCCGACGATCAATTCTTCTGTCACAGAATTGCAGCCGGCACACCCGTCCAAGAGGCAACCCACATATTTGCCCAGGATCTTGACCTCTGTCTGGTACTGGTATCCTCCTTTACTGTTCTCTGTGGGTTTCCACCATCTCTTGGGCAGCTGGTCAAGGCTTATCAACTCGCTCCAAGACTCCAAGTCATGCAGCGGCCTTACGCGGTGGTTGTTCCCAGAGCGGTTGTTCCTGCTTCCTTTCTTCTCTCTCCACCCTGGCTGCTTTAACGCCTTTGTTGTCCAGACTGGGTCTTGGACTTTGGGCTGGCCATCCTCCAACACAGCCGTGTCAAAGCAGCTCATGAAAGGATTCCCCTTTGCGATGGGGACACTGCCTTTCCCTTCAACGCCTGATAGATCGGAGACATTTGGGAGTTGGAGTCCTGGACCTGCGCCACGCTGTGAGCCGCCCGGTCCTTCGTGCGAAAAAGGGCACTTCGAACCGCGGGTGCAACCCCCAGCGGTGTTGTAGAACCTGCACG
>Ga0126342_10023284_pt1 | contig 10150 bp, 8 predicted proteins | sample Cyp1metagenome_FD_92528 | JGI IMG/M metagenome (GOLD analysis project Ga0126342, IMG submission 92528) | Coral microbial communities from Lord Howe Island, Old Settlement Bay, Australia - Cyphastrea 1 metagenome | ecosystem: Host-associated > Invertebrates > Cnidaria > Coral ... | reverse complement strand
GGATTTTTTTACATCTCAAGGGAAGAAAAAAGGATGCAGGCACAGGAGAAGAACATTGACAGTGGAAAAACATCGAATCAGCACCCTCATAGTTCACTTGCACATCACGAGCTTAATTCGGTACCTAGGTCAAATTTCAAGTGAGGTCGTGTGACGTCACTGTAATTTGCTCAGATGTCATATCACATCACATCATATCATATCTATAGTGCATGCACTAGATTGACCAACCGCAAGTGCTTCCACACTTTGCACAATTCATACTTCAACACACGTCCGCAGAGAGTGTCTGCTCTCCAACCTTCATGGTCTGACAGTGCATAAGTTGGACCTGCACGAGCGACCCGCATTGGAAAGTGGGTGGGCCGGGCCCCGTAACAATTCGGATGCATTGATATCTGTTCTGGATGTGCCACAGTTAAGTTACCTTCCCCATTTTCATCATTTTCCCCATGGATGTGCTTGAAGCATCAAATGAGTGGAACCAACAACTGTGAAACGAGCGAATCATTGAAGTGCCAGCCTGGGACCTATCCACTTCACTTAGGGACTTTAATAATCCCCAGCTTCTGGGCTCCCGCAGGTTGCCACTATAGTCACCAAAGTGACCAAAGCATACTAAAGCAATTCGGAAGCTTCAGAAGCTGTTAGGGAAGCAAAACTGTCAGAAGGATTCAGAAGGCATGTTTTGAAACATAGTTACTCAGTGATGTTATGTTGTGAGAATGTTGCTGCGACCATTCTCCAAATCTCCATCGCCCAGCGCTTGATGGCAATGGGAACACAAATCCGGAGGAATTTCCCTCATACGGTTGGCGCACCAGAGCATGAATTCAATGAATCCGGAAAACGGAAAACTTGCACAGTGTCACCGGAGTTGAGATGGTTTTGGGTCAAAATCAAGTATCCCAAAACTAGATGGTTTAGTATTAACAATCCCATAGGATCCATGTATGCCATATATGGTAACATTTACCATCAATTTACCCCAAATGTTAGCATATATACCATACATGGATCCTATGGGAATGGCCATAATCAAATTGTCGCAAATTCAACGGTGGTTCCCCATGGTCACCTGATCTATGTTGAGCTCGGCTAGTGAGGTGGCTGTAAGTCGCCCAGCCTGAAATGAGATGATACGTATCGGAAAAGACCTCGGATGCTGCAGAACCAAGAGTTCAGGGACCAAAACGATGCCAGAGCCATGGTGGAAATAAGAGTTAAAGGGACCTCCAGTATGAAATCACACATGCACCAGCATATCTAGTATCTATGTTTGATTTCTTTCCGTGTAACATAGCTGTCTATCTATATCTATATGTCTATGTGTATTTCTAAATGCGTTTCTGAATTTATATTTCATAACAACTCTATATATTTTATCATATTTTATCTATGTGTTGTACATGTACGCAGGCACATAAGCAACAAACCAGTTCTTATGTGGACGGTGTCGGCTGTGCTCGCGATGGAGTGCTCCTGCTCCAAGTCTCCGGAGCTTCTGATTTCACTTCTGAAATGGAACATCCAAGTATATATATATAGACATGGCAAATCCTTATTTATGCCATGTGTCATATCTGTTCATATCGTTTTTCAAGAAATTTGGGGATGGTTCATGACGCTTCATGTTCATTAACTTTCAGGTTTTCATTCCAAGTCCTTCTATTGACAAATCATTGATCATCCGAAGTTCTCCATTGAGGCCGCTGCGAAGTATTTCGTGGTGATCACGGAGGCCATGTCGCAAACAGCCTGGGATCGGGCGCAGAAAATTCTCCAGGCAATCAATGTCAATGGGATATCAACATCCATTCATCATCCACTAACATCCAATAAATTAATATTTCGTAATCCATGTGTATTCAATAAATTTATTGGTAATGGTCAATCATCCACATCCATAGAAGAATGTGTAGTAATTATAGGTATAATTTATAAGTATTTATAGGGAATGGATGTTGGTATTTATAAGTATAAGCAACCATTTTTTGCTAGGGCTTCCAGAGGGTTTGCCCGGGGATGTAGGACCAAAAATTCGGTTACCCTTCGGTGTCATCAAACGTGGACAATTCCGCAGTGGACCTCAGCTAGATCCCAGTGCCGTCCAGGAGCTAAATGCCTCCGGTTTTTGTTCAAAGCCTCAATCCAGGCCGGCCCTAGAAAGAGCCAAAGTCACTTGCCCCAAGCTATGCGCAAAGTATATCAAAATATGGGGGCAATGCGCACCATATATGTTGTTGTTATTATATATCCAAGACAGTAGTCAGCCATTCTTGAGTTGGGGGTGCCCCGGCTTACGTGCCCTTTACATGCTTGGACATTGGTAGACTGCCTGAGTTGCCTTCTACAAGAAAATGTTATCTTTGAATAAAATTAATTTCCGACATGTTATCATTAAAAATCAATATGACCCCACCAAACTACAAAAATCAGGACAACAAAAAAATGGAAACAAATACGTGCATATGGCCAAACAAAACGACCACCAATAAGTGAGCCATGAAAAATACCCCTATCCCATCTTATGAAATAGTTGATAGGTTAATTACCTTACTATCTGTTGGATCACAATCCCCATTAAACCAGGTAGACTGGAATCATCCGTTATTTCATAACCAACAGGGGTATAACGGTATAACAATCATGGACCAAGCATCCTTCACAAAGCTTGACTAACCTCAACGAGGTGCGCTTCGGAACTGAACCTCTGTGGCCCCGTTGGCTGTGAGGATCAACTCCGAAGAAGCATCCGGTCGCACCGGGGTGTGGCCATAAGACATGACCAGCATGCTCCTGCCGTGGACCGCAAAGATGCAACATCTGAGGTCAAACTGTCCTCTTGAAAGTTGTGTAAAATCCCCAAGTTATATATATATATGTGTGTGTGCGTGTGTGTGTTCAGTCTACTCAGTAGTGGGGGTTCCCAATTTTGATAACCTCCTATGTGTTGTCAACCATAAAACAGGGTCTCGGGTCTGACGAGGTTTTGCCAATCATTTTTTTTGGGGTACCAAAATAGCAAAGAACTTACGAATATACAGTATAACGATCTGATTTCAAGTTGGAGCACATGATATGCTCAACCACGACATTGTTTCCCAGTATTTGAGACAAAACCATATCATCATGTTGACTGACTCTATCCCATCAATTATATAGATATGGTGAATTTAATGTGCAACCATGTTTGATGGTTTTGTAAAATCGAAATTATTGGACAAACTGTAGAATATCATTATTCAGCGCATCCGCATGATATTATGACGATTCTTGACTAATTTTGTACGGTTGGTTTTAGATTCACCGAATTGGCTTAAGGAAACATAGATGTACAGTTTTTCCATGTTCTTCCAATCAGACATAGTCAGGCAAATGGGGCTTTCCGGCCAAATTGCTCTAAAACCACTTCTGGGATAAATCGAGCGATAAATCCACAAAAATGGGAATAAATCCACAAAATGGCAATATCCACAAAAATTGGACAAATCCATGTCAATGTGTTTCTATTTCTATGCAATGTATCGGATCCCACGGATGCCGCACCTGAAAGGATGAGTCGCTTGAACGCTGGCATACAGCTCCTGGTACCTGCCCATGGAGGCTCTCAAGAACTTGAAATGGGCTACCTCTACATACAGCCTGATATTTATATCATTTCAACTATGGGAATGAAAGGGTCAAAATCTGAAAGTACCATCGTTAAGATATGTATATGTAAATATATATATATAGTCCAAATTAGAAAATCAAAGGTGTTCTTTCCCGTCACTAGATAGATAGATATATTATACATACATATATATATATATTATGTATACATGATAGAACAATTATTGGAGATTTGGCCGAGTGACTCGTCCCCATACGCAGCGATGCTCAAGGTCAGGCGATCCTCCAGAATTTTGGGAGCCGTGGAGCCTGTCGGCCTTATTTTTGCAGAAAAAAACATGGAATTCACCAAGAGATCCTGGAGAGATACAGTAGATCAGTAGGTTTTAAGAATTATTAAGATGTGTTTTGAAGGATTTATGGGATAGAACAGGATTAGATAGAATAGACAGATATCCTACCCATTATTAAGAAACATTGGGATTTACCTTTAGGTACTCAATCATGGCAGGGACAAATCCTCTATGGGCCTATAAATGCAAATGGGAGATGTTCAATTGCATGATTTCACTGATTTCACCAAGAACTACGGGAGTTTACCACCAACCTTGAAAACTCGGAAGGATATATGTACTGTATAATGCATATATATATAACACCTATATATATATATGTACACCTGTACATATACACACACACATATATATATATATTAACAGTATACGTAACATAACCAGCAACAATTATCAACATTGAGGATTTAACCATCAACAATGATGGCATTAACCAATCAACAACTTTGACTTACATTTTTTGGGGAGGGAAACCATCGGGATACAACTACCTCCAGGGCTGCATGAACAAACAGTGGGGATATGCGCCCTGTCCGGAAAAAGAAAGAGGGAATACCCTCAAATGACCATGTCAATAAAGAAGATTACTTTCCAAGCCATCACATAGTTGGCGATGGCCTAAAGATTTTCAGGCACACTCATGTGGCGATTTTATAAATCAACAATTGGCCGGTCGGTGGTTTCAATTTCCTGAATGAATCTGAATGATATGCTCGTCAATGGGCATCACCATCCCAAATGTGCATGCACAAAATAACCGTTTTTGAAACCACCAGCCAGAAAAAATGTTGTCTTGTTTGTGAAAGAAATGGTTTTAACTGAACCAAGGTTTCTCAAGGGCATGCAAGATAATGGTCCCAGTGTGTCCTCCAAGTTGTAAAGGATGTTGTTGACGGAAACTTGTCGCACATAGACATTGCTCTCGAAGCCTGAGTGGCTCGTGTGGTAAATCCACCTAACCCCTGCAACATTGAACGTGTGTAGCAATGACCATCTATCATCCATCCAGGGTGATACAAGCCCCTCAAGGTAAACCTTCCTTCAAAGATCTTCAAACCAATTCTGGAAAAAATATATCATTCCTTTTGATTTGTTCCTTGAATTTGCGTGAAACAATTTGCTGCCTTCCACTAAAGGCGTCCTCAATGCTTCCACAGTTCCACACATCACACCTTCTTCCAAACAAACTCAGGCTCTGTTTGGCAGAGGCCAGGCGAAGATCAATAAACGAGGTTTGCGAAGGCGGTGATTGGCTGGTGTTCACCAAGTTTCATCAAGTTTAGGGAACCCAAAAGTGATCATGGTGCTGATCCAAAACAGTGTATCCCTTGAGATTTGTGCATGTAGACCATTGGAACCTAATATGGAACTGAAACATGGCCTATATATGGTGTCAAAGTATCTGCCACACCTTTCTCGTCCAGCTGCTTGTTTGTCTCAGGAAGGAACGGAACTGAAAGTGATTGAAAATCATCCATATTTCTGAGGGAAACAAGCTGGCCAGTCTGGGGATTACCTATTTTCCACCCATTTGAAGCCAGGTCACGAACCATCTCTATTGGCACTTTGTTGGCTCGATCGTTGGTGATTTTACGCACACGTGGTGATGCACAAGCATATACATGCGCCATGGTAGTACTGCCTCTATTGTGGATGGGTATCACACGCACACACACACATATATATAATATAATATATATAATATAATATATATATATATATAATATATATAATATATTATATATACATACACACTATCAACATGCAATATTTCCGATCCTATCCCAGGAATCATCACAAATTGTTGCTTGGCTCAGCAGCTCTGATTCAGCAAGGCATTGCCAAAACTTCCTTGGTCGCCGATGATTTTCTAGGATCGTCTGATTGAAAATGGCTGATGAGTGTTCTTCTACTGGGCCCAGCACTGGAAGCGAAAGGGCAAAACATGTTCTTTAGAAAAAGCAGAGTCTACGTACTGTGATGGTACCTGAGTTGGTATATGACATAAGTAGGTATATGAAATGGTTCGCACCAAAGGCAACTCCACAATATGTCCAAATTACTAGGGCTGAGTAAGTAATTGTGGATACAATCATCAACGAACATCAATGAGCCAATAATCAAAAATACCAATCATCCAATCAGCAACACATGCCTTTTCTTAGATTTTTCATTAATGTTCAAATGAATGCCCAAATAAATCATCCTGGATATTGTTGAATGTCTGATATCATACTCGTCGAATGATCTTGCTTGTCTAATAATGTCCCCAAAACTCCCCTCTTTCATATGGGTGCTAATTATAAACATCTACAATTCATCCCCCAAAGGTAGGTAGGTTTATGCATAGCATTGGCCTTCCCACATTTTTCCAGCCTTCCATTCTTCATCTACAGTATTATTAGTATTATCATTGTTGTCGTTGCCGATATACCCATTATTAACCATGAACCATTCTTGAGCATTACTAACCATCACTTTTTGGCGGGTTTTCCCACATGAATCATCACCAAGGCACCTATCAACCTGGAGTCACTTCGATACGGCTCCTCGCCCGGAGCCACCAACGCAGAATAGATGTCCCTGAAGCTGGACGAGCCTGGCGGATCTCCGGGAATCGTACAGGGCTTATAGTATACTTATACCCCAGTTACATACATATATTTACATTAAATTTATATTTAAAAAAATCTTTATAATTCTTTATAATATATATATATAGAGAGAGAGAGAGGGAGAGTATCTAATGTAATGTATGTATACCTGTCTGTCTGTATGCATGCATGTATTTCATTGTATTCCAGTTGCATAGGGATTATATATAAACCACTTCGATTCCTGACATGCGCATCCAAGTAGGGTACGGTCAAACGTAGACCCGATTCATCGTCCAGAATCGGATGGTTCACTGGGAGAATTCAGCTTTCTGAGGACCCAAGGGTTCCAATACTTAGAGGATCCCGGTCACAACGATCTGTGCCTCTTTGTGCCTCCATCGTCAGGTTTCCTATCCTCACGTCGAAGTCTATGGATGCCAGTGCCTGAATGATCCGAAGGCTGCGTAGCCTCTGTGGTTTTGGATGGTTTTGGATGGTTTTGGATGGTTTTGGATGGTTTTGATGTTTCTTTTGAGCCCAGTGGGATGGATATCATCACAAGCTGTAAGGTATTGATGATTCAAATTATTTAAAGATGAAGATTGGGAGATGATGGCAATTCGGAATCAGTCTTTCCAACTCGTCGCTCATTCCAAGTTGATCATACCACTTCTGGATCATGGACGTTGCCCAGTTGCTGCGGCTTCCTATGGCAACGCTGCGGCCAAGAGTCTACTTCTGATGCTTCTTTCTCCAGCTGGGAATGCAACCATCTCAGCCAGGGATGACGCAAATTGTAGATGGCATTACCTCAGGCTGTCAGCGTCAGCGAGCTCCCTACCTTCACCATCTTACCATCTTCATCCATCTTCACAACATCCAGCCATCGGCTGTGAAGAAAACAGGACGGGATTGCTCCGACACTCCACCTTTGTGGGGTTCAATTGGGTAAATCAACAGGTAAAATTACTTCCGAAGAGTGGCTATGATTCATCTCTGGTTGGAGCAACCTTGATATTACATATATGTATATATACATATACACACACATATATATATATATATATAGCGGATTACCCTCCAGTTTTCTTCACATAGCTACATGCAAGTTCATGGGTTTCCATGGTAAAAATGGATCATAAATGATCGACGTTCATTGTGGATTTTCCAACAGTTATGTGAGTTCACTGCAAGGTATAAACTTTCGGCCTTTCAACCTTGGCAATCCAAACAACTTGGATTTTCCCAGCTAGAAGCCTCCATTAAAAAAGAGACTTCCCAGTTTGAAACCTCCATTGAGTTCAGAAAATTTCCCAGCTACCCATGTGAGTTTCTTGGAAGGTCTACACTGATCCAGGCTGGGCTGCCATTGACGTACCGAATCTCCAACCTCTCGGCGCCATTAAAAGGTCCGTCCTCGAAGAGATCTCCTGGGTCCCAAAAACCCTGGATGGCCTTGGATGGGCAATACTACATAGCTATGGTATAAATATGTCTCAATGGCCCATTTATAGATGATTTAATTATATTATATTATGTTTTAATTATTATTTAATATGTGTGCAGAAGAGAAAATAGAAATGTAACTCGTGTAAGCTGCAACTCATTGAGGTCTTGCTGAGCACAACTCTTAGAGCCCGAAAATCGATGAGCTCAGCAGGATCCCTGATGTGCATCCCAGTTCCTGAGTACAAACCAATGTACCCATTCTTATGTGGTTAATGTATGTTAATGTGGGCTATTAACCACTTACCAACTGGGATACTCTGCCAAAATAGTTGGTTGATGTTGGTTTGTTTATCGAGGGTCTATCAAGCACCAACAAGTACTACTTCAATGTGCATCCCAGCTAGTAAGTGAGTAAAAAATCATATTCTAACCCAGTCATATCTGGGATATACCCCAGTATACCCCAGTTATATATATATGTGTGTGTGGGTTGTCAACCACTTTCCAACTGGGATGCACTAATACTGAATGAATTGTACACTGGTGGCAACGGGCTCGGTTCAAAAAGTCCTAAGATATCCTTGATACCACTGATAATCATTTACCTATGATTTGAATGGTGATTTTCCAGTTCGCAAACTGTTGGCCACTGTTAGTCACTAATAGAAGGTATACTACATAGATGCTTAGTATTAGTGATATGCCTATTATGCTCCCAATATATCCCCATAGTTGTTGGTTAAATCCCATCAAACTACCACCTATATTGTCCTTTCAAGAAAACTAGATGGGCCGGTGTGGTATACTATTTAGTATCATCGACGGGAGAATAAGCCTGGTTTCCAGTTGCTTCACCCAAAGTATAACCAGTATATCATGTATATATAACCATTTTTTTGGGGGGTGAACCAATTGTTAGTGTTGGTTATACATACATTGTTCCTAACCATTAATAGATTAAATATTGTTGACATATGACATATGTGTGTATTGTAACTCACTTATACCCTCCAGTAAATTAACATAGACCCTGCCGTTTTTCGGGGTTGGAAGATTAGTTTCCACTAAAAATTGGTGATTTTCATGGTCCAACTGTTAATTTACCGGAGGGTATAATACCACTATTATACCACCATTATAACACCATTATAACTAACATATACTAACATCACATCTTGGGCACTTCCAGGCCTCTGTAGCCGCTGCCACGAATGGCGCTGGCCGTGGCCGTTTTCGTCTCGACCGTCTCGAGGAGCAACTGCTCGATCCACCAAGCTCGAACCGGGACGGCGTCGATCTCCTCGGTTGGAAAATGAGATGAAAATGATGTGATAAGTCTATAAGTGACTCTAAAAACAATAGAAAAACATAGAAAATGTACATATAAGTTATCTTAAGTATTTTGTGTTTATCATAAGTATTCATCAGTTATCAGTGTTTTAGGATTGGATGTTACTTGACATTCGATCTTGTTGGGGCTTACTAGATCATCATCGTTTTTGTGATATACCCGGCTTGCTGCTCCGGCCTTCCGGATTTTCCCGGCACTTCATAAATTCACAGCTCAGCAGCCATAAAGAAAAACGCATCGTAGTCTGCCATAAAGTCACCTGCATAGAAACGACCTCGGGTCGAAGCCTGGTCCAAGAAAATTTGACCTGAAACGGCCTTGAGGGGTTGATGGTGGTACTCCGGGATCATAATAAAAGGTGATAGATGATAGTATATACTTATACAAATCTAAAAAATCCTATGACGATGTACTATATCATGACAACTAATGACACATGATGGTATATAATTGTGTATGTATAGTATTGTATAGTTTATATGTGAAAATATAAATAAATAATGTATATGTATAATGTATAATTAGATATATACATTATTTTATAATATATATACATATATATATGTATAGATTATTTTATAATATATATATATATGTGTATATACATTATTTTATAATATATATATATATATATATGTATATACATTATTTTATAATATATATATAATATGTATACATTATTTTATAATATATATATATATAATATGTATACACATTATTTTAAAAAATATATATATATAATATGTATATATATAATATGTATATATAATGTGTATATATATAAT
>Ga0126342_10023283_pt1 | contig 10150 bp, 11 predicted proteins | sample Cyp1metagenome_FD_92528 | JGI IMG/M metagenome (GOLD analysis project Ga0126342, IMG submission 92528) | Coral microbial communities from Lord Howe Island, Old Settlement Bay, Australia - Cyphastrea 1 metagenome | ecosystem: Host-associated > Invertebrates > Cnidaria > Coral ... | reverse complement strand
TTGCCATGCGTGTCAGAAGCTCCGTTGGGTTCCTTACCTTGCTACCCACCTTTCTCGTTCACAGGGCCGTCCAGATGGTGCGCTATGCTTGACGCGGATTCGTCCGGTAGCACGTGCTGACCAAACAACCGTCCCACACAGTGGGCACTTGTGTGCAGGATAACATCGGATAACATCGGATAACCATGGCCCTCCAAATGGGGGTCGGCGGCACCAGGGCGTTAGCCCATTTATAATTCTCCCATTAAGCCACAGCTGGATCTCGCCATCTCCCCTTCTCCGCGGTGAGCCAGGCACAGGTCGCAGCAGAAGCGTCGGAGAGTCGTCCAGCCGAACCAAGGCGGAGGGGAAGGAGACCGTACCTGTGATGCGGTGCTACAAGTGGTTTTTTTGGCTGGTTTAATGGGACTTTAATGGGACTTTAATGGGATTTTAATGGGATTTTATTGGGATTTTAATGTGATTTCAATGGTTAGTTAACCCCAGTTAGTAGAAATTTGGCTTTTGAATGGTCAACGGAATGGTTTAAGGGAAAATTTACAGCAAAGCCCTTTATTTCATGGGAAAATCGATGATTTCCTGTAGATTAGCCCTTAAACCAATCCATTGAAATGGGTGTTTTATGGTGTTTACCCATATGTCCATGTGTTGCATGGTTTTTTGAATGGGATACCCACCTACTTACTAAGTGGGTATTAGATGATGTTTAATGGGATTTTATGGTGGTAATATGGTGGTAAATGGCGGTTAATACCTTAAAGATTTTTTATGGTCCGGATACCCATATTTAAATGGCTAATTTGAATTATGCTACATTAAAATATATTAAAATACAATGTGTGTTCACCCATATTTAAAGGAAGGTGCTTTATGGTATTTAAATGGGATTGAATGGGATATGTTCGTGATATTGTTCATGGGATTTCTATGGGATCTAACTGGGAGAATCTCCCATTCTATGGTCCCAAGTACGTGGAAATCCCCTACTAAATCATGGTTTCTGTGGGGGTGTTTAATATTAGGGATGGGGTTACTTAGCAGTGGACGGAAAATCACCATGTTCAATAGGTAGATCAACTACAAATAGAGAAAATCATCTAAGAATGGATGTTAAAAAGCTGGGAAAATATGGGGAAATCCTCAACATGTCTTTAGTCTCTATAATATTGTATTGTATGTATTACCCTCCCGTTATTAACATAGCCATGGAAAATGGCCAATTTATAGATGTTGTTTGATGATTTACCTATCAAAAATGGTGATTCTCCATAGCTACGTTAAATAACCAGAGAGTATATATATATACATATATCATATGAAACTATACTAAATCAACAAAAAAACCTGTACATATGGATAAATTCAAGTAAAAATACAATATGTTTATAGTGTTTTTGAGCTATACAATCATACTAATACTAGTACTATCAAAAATTATAATTATATATTGTATGACATTAGCTTATATCATATTATGCATCAAACTATACACTTTTAATTTATAATATACTATGGTGTGTATATATATATACACCATAAAGTATATCAAATGGTATGATGTTATATCATGTTATGTTATATCAAATATCATATCATACTACATTATGTTATATTATGTTCTATCATTTTGCATTAACACACATCTTTTTATAGTAAGTTACATAATATCATATTGTGCTAAATTGCAATATTAAACTATGTTATATGAGTCAATTCATATCAGTTTATAGTGTATTGTATTGTATTGAACTGTATTGTATTGCATTATGTTATATTACATAACATCTCACTTCATTACATTGTATATATATATACATATATATATCATAATCATAATTATCATGTATGTATTATATATATAATTATATATACATATCGGCAATCAAATCATGCATATCATTGCATATCACTCGTTGCAGCCCATTCAGACACACCATCCAACATTTCAACATGTTTCCGAGCGTGAAGGCCACATCCAGGAACGAAAATAGCGGAGTTGAACCACAAGAACATAAGTGTTTTGTATGTGTGCTATGTTTGTTTTTTGTGATTATTGAGGGCCACTTCTCAGATTTTATTTGTTAAACAGCTATTTAGGACTTGCATGGACTTGCCGTCTGATGTTCTACCAACAGCAGCCTTTAAGCCTCATTTTTCCTACCCAGAAGTTCGCCACGCTGGTCCGAGTTGTGGCCCCCTCCTTCAAAGAGCTCCTTTGCAAAGCTCTGGAATTCTTCCTCGGGGCGGTTGATCGAATGAACATCATCAAGTTGATTATCCAGATAAGGAATCCGTTGTTCCTATTCTCTGGAATATCATTGAAATGAACATCCTGATCATAAAGTTGAGAGATGAGAAAAAGAAAAATGGAAAATCCACAAAGCACCAGAAACATAAAAATCAATCCTTTCCCCTGGAATGTTCAAGCGCATATTTTCTCTGTCTATTTGGCAACCAAGCTGGAGAATTGGACGAGAAGTGACTAGAACAAGGCAGCGTCCAGTGGACCATATTTGGATGATGACTCCAAGCCCCAAGCCACTTGCAAATCCAACCCATACTGGATACTCAAAGGAAATGGGGAGGAAAACAATGTAATTCTGTTTTCCTTCAACATGGTTTATTTGGATGTGGGAATATACTACTATTGTGTATATATGTACTAAATGTGTACATGTTTAAATGTGTGTGCATATATACATACTGTAATGTGACTTTATAAATGTGATGTCATACACATACATTTCACAATATTCATACAACCCTGATTCCAATCATCAACCGATTTGCATGAGGCTTCACAGTAACAGGATCGGAGTGTCTGTGCAAAAAAAAAGAGTTGATGGCGTGACCATAAACTTAACTGCACACTTGGGGGTGCAACTGAGGTGGAACAAACATGGGTACAACCCCCATAATTTGGGATATAACATCAATTAACATCATATTACCCCTACAACTAGGGTTCTGCAGCCATTTATCACCTCAAATGCAAACCTTCTGGATCCAGCCTTACCTTGTTGAAAAAATCTATTTGTGGTCGGGGGTTATGTCCCTTCGGATCTGGCTCCACATCTTGACATCACTTGGGGACGATTTGAGGACGGTGAAAAGTGGTCAGAGACAAAGCAGAATTCTACGAACTATAATACCAACAATATGATGATCAATGGATCAATGGAATTGGTATTTCCAATAATTAGGATACCAGTTACTGGAGGGTATTTCCAATTCTACAGAATTCTATTCTACTGGTGATCAATGGAATACCCTCCAGTAATATGTAGCAATTGGAAATACCCTCCAGTAACTCAACATAGCAATAGAAAATAGTCCATTTATAGATGATTTATATCAATGGGCATTTCAGGATCCTAAAATGGAACTGTACCGTATTTCAGGCCATATTTTGTGGGGATATTCCCTTACATAAGCCATTGAATACGAGTGAACAGATGATTGTGCAAACATCCAAGCCCATTAAAAATACCAAGGTCCCATCTAAAATACATTCGTTGATTGAAAAGGGTTTCCCAATTCTATGGCTTATCATAATCCCCAACACATGAGTTAGCAAGTGTATGTCCCATTTCATAACCAAGCAAACATCAATTATCAAATGATCAGCTGTACGAATTATTTCGCCCATATTTTGGATACTCAAATCATATTAAGCCCCCAATAAAAGCCGAGAAAATTCATGGTTGTTAAACAATTCATCAGGATTTATCAACTATGTCACTATGTCCCCTTTTTTCACCATGATTGTGGGTTTTCATCAATTAACCTGGACAATAATGGAGATTTATTTGTTTTTTATGATCCACTAAGTATTACCATCTGGTTATTTAACATAGCCATGGAAAATCACCATTTTCAATAGGTAAACCATCTATTTCGGCAAATTCATGGGCCATTTCCCATGGCTATGTTAGCCATAAACAGAGGGTACGACTGGTTCATTGATAGTTAAAACCTCATCACAACCCCTGGTGGATCATCCCACAGATCGTAGCTGGATGTTCACCAAGGGGTGCTCTTGGGAATCCGTGGGATGAGCCACCAACGTGGCTTGGGCTTGTGATGAGGTTTTAACTATGATATGCCATGAACACGTCATTAACAAACTATGGTTAATTCCCATTAAAACATGATTTCCGGTGGGAAAACATCATCAAAAACTATGGTTGTTTATGATTAACCACCATAGTTATATAGTTTCAACTACCGTAGTATTTTATGATATTCCATTTAACCATTCCATTTTATGGGCACTTAACCATATTTTTAACCACCATTAAACAGCATTAAAGTAGGTTTTAAACACCATGATATAACCATGTTAGGTTGGTTTAAAACACCATTAAGCACCATCATTGAAGCATCATATTTACCACCGAAAAAACTATGGTTAAGTCATGTTAAGTCCCCTTATTCAATACCCAACAGGGAGATCCTCGACGTCTCGACGTCTGCATCTGGGAGGCCCAGTCTCTGGAGTCACTCGCAAGGACCTGGCAGAACGACCAAAGCAGCTTTACCCCAAAAATATGGGACATATGGGATGTGGGGTGTTATGTATTTATAAATAAATAAATATGTATAAATATAGATAGATATATAATGTGTATATATATATAATATTATATATATTTATTTATAAAACACATCTGAGACCATGTTAGAACATCTTCGGCGCGGCTCGCGCGACACCTTGGGATCCACCAAACAAACCTTGGCGACTCGGCGCTGCGCCACTTGATTGATTGGAATTTAGTGGGAATGATTTACTATATGAGTTTGTTTAGTTGATAAAACATACCCTCTGGTAAATTAACATAGACCCTGGCAGATAGGGGTTGGAAGATTAGTTTCCATTAAAACCAGGGTAAATGGATTTTGTACTTAGATGGGACTTATACTTCGATCAGAAAAAAATGACTTTGTTTACCCTCTGGCAAACAAACATGCTATGTGAAAATGGCCCAGTCGATATGTGACATAGTTGATCTACCAAATCAACAATGGTGACTTTACATAGTTATGTTAGCTTGCCAATGAGTAGTTAATAAATGGATTTTATTTGATGTTTGATTGGGTCAGTAATGCTAATCACCCTAGTCCCACGGCCCATCGAAGTACAATCTCACTATTATCCAGCCCTTAAACTTGTATTCAGCTCATTTTCTTGTCAAGTTCTCATGATCTTATCATATTATCGTACTATCATATCTGATTACTACAAGGTGGTGCTCCAGTTCGTGAACGATAAGTTGACGCACATAACTTGTTTAACGTTCGGGTTAACGTTTGGGAAATATCACGAACTAGTTTTCATGGGCTTTATAAGCCAACAAACATCACTGGGGGGGCACCCTGTATCGACCAAGGAGCTATATCGCAAGGCTCAGCAGCACCAGGGCCTCTGGGGGAATATCCAGGACTTGGACGACAAGAAAAATCTAGGAAAACCACATGTTAGACGTGGGAAAAGAAGGCTATCCTAGCTGTGTATGTATATGTAATAATGTATGTACATGTATATATATACTACACAAATCTACACAATATATACATACTCATACACATACACATACACATACATATACATATACATACACATATACATATACATTGGCATTGACATTGACATAGACATATCTACTATATACATATAGATATACATATATACATATATACATTATATGCACTGTATAGTATATGCAATTTTCAATGAATCACCCCAGTGATTCCCCAGTATATATAAAAGTTCCGGGATCAACCTGGAATTTCCGCCATCTCAGCCCTTTAAGCTTGGGCCATCTGCATTTCCTTTGGGAATTTTGGCCATGATTGACTCTATCTCAGGCTATGGCCACCTTGAAATCAAAAAACGTTCTGGTAGCCTGATTTGCCTAACCAAATCGAGACATTTAGAATCTAAACCATCACGGCTGGTCATGACGTCATTCCCCCCATGAAACCATTTGTGGATCATTAAGGGATACTGAGGATCCTGATACCGTGGGAGTTCATGGGATTTCAGTGGACGTACTGGAGTAGCCTCTGAAAATCCTTTACATAGCGGGAAAATAGCATCTAGCCAGGAAAATCATCTCGATTTTCAGCAGTCTCCACCTTCATCCACCCTCTGCCAAGCGCGCAGCGCTTGCAGCTTGCGCAGCTTGCGCAGCTTGCGCAGCTGCGTCTGGGAGAACCTGCGTAGTCGATGAAGCATTGAAAGGATTTGAATATAGGAAGAACATCAAGATTTGAACATCAGTTGACATCGCATCATGTCTTTCATTTTTCTTTTTTTGCGATCCGGATGGCGAGCTGGTTTCAAGCTGAAAAGTATGAGTTCCTTGGGATAATACTCTAGGGCTGAACATGTTTTTAAAATACAGATACCCTCCGTAATCAGCTCCATGGCTTGCTGGACAATTCCACATTTGCTTCGATGATATTTCCTTTGTTCAAGCTCAAACTTGGATCTTCCAGCCCCGTTTGATTAATTTCCAGTATTTGCTTTTAGTCACATAGGTCATCCAGAAAAAAACAGATCCACAAAAAAAACAAACAAAATGCTGTTAGCAACTAGATCCAGTATTTGCTGTTAGTAACATAGTATGAATATGTGGTGGACTATTTTCTGGTTATAACCGTTATACTGAAATCATACTATGAAAATCTTCCGGTTGGATCCGGTTGGTAGTTATACTACAAGGTGGTGCCCCAGTTCGTGAACGCTAAGTTGACGCACCTTTTTCCGCACATCACTTGGTTTTTACGTTTGAAAATATTCACCTTTGGGAAATATCACGTTTACTATAGTTTTCATGGGCAATTTTTTTTTGGATTTTCATGGGTTTTCCTAGGGTTTTCATAGGGTTTTCATAGGGTTTTTCATGGGCTAAGCCAACAAAGATCACTGGGAAATCCCACCAGATCCAACTTACGGCACCTCCTGGAGTTCACGACTGCCTTGAAAGGCGAGATTCGGAACGTCCATGGTTAATACGTTGAGAATCATGTTGATATGGTTAATAGATCATGTGGTTAATAGTTAATTAATGGTTAATTAATGGTTAATGTTTTTTTTTTAATGATATGGTTGATATGGTTAAACATGATAATAGTATGTTAATATCATAGATGCTAATGTTGATAATGTGGTTAATAAACATGATAATATTGATAATGTGGTTAAAAGATGTTAATAGTGAATTAATAATTATAATTAATGGTTAATGTTTTTTTTTGTGGTGAAAATAAAGATAATAGTTAACGCGAACCATGGTTAATTGATGTTAAAAAATGATAGTTATGGATAGTTATGGTTTATATCCAACTAGATGGAGGTGTCCTAAGTGGGCTACCCCCCTCCGAGTGAGACCGTACCACCGTGATGGGTCAGCTCATCATGATGGGAATGAGAAGAGGAGGATGACGATGGCGATGATGAGAAAAAAGGATCTATACATTATAGAGAAAATTATAGATTGTTGTATCATACAATATCATATAATCCTAATACTATACATTAAAAACAAGGAGTAGGATCTATATATTATCTCAGAAAATTAAAAGATTTCACGAACCTGAATCTTGCGGCCATTTGAATTTGTGGATGATTTCCCTGAAAAAAACAATAATTCCAGGGTTCGGTTGCGATTGGAGGTCGTGATGAAATTTACCCCAGATTGATGGTTGATGATGGTTAAATCCCACGAAATCCTATTAAAACTTGTCATTGATGGTTGTTGAAGGTCGTGATGAAATTTACCCAGATATTATAGATTACCCTCTGGTAAACTAACATAGCTATGGAAAATCACTACGCTATTAATGGGTAAATCCACTATTTGTATGGCCATTTTCAATAGCAAACTGTAAACGTTTACCAGAGGGTAAATCATTCTTAAGTCCTCACCATTAATCACCTTCACCATTAAATTACCATTACTGTAATCACAATTAATTTCTATTCTTATGATCGTGATCAAGGTGATTCAGGTGACCGATCCACAATTTCTGCTGTGATGATATCCCTTGGGTATGTCGGGAATACTTTGGGGACGATGGCTGACGATGGCTTGGGAATATGTTTGGGTTGGGAATGTCAATGGCCATGCAACAGGAACCGATTGATTGGAGGTACCTACCAAGTACAAAGCCTATGAATTTCAGGCCTATTTTTATAGGGAATATCATGGAATATCCCCATAATTTATCTGGCCTGAAAAATGGTACAGTACCAGTACCTCCATGACTGTTGGATCCTGAAATTCCGATTGAGAATATGTCAGCAATCGTGGTTCAGTCACTCCTTCTCTTTTCATGAGTCGGTTTGAACCAGGCTGGTACGTCGTAAAAATAGGGTTATTTCCAATAGAACCAGGGTAGAAACTAACAGGTCAAACATGGAAACTCATGTATCTCTTATGCCAAAATTTCCTGCGAGTGCTGAATGTATCCCAACCATTGCTGGCTACATTTGTCTTACTTGGGTCTTATCATGTTTCATCCACTGATACAAGACCTGTAAATGCTTAGATGGATTTCATTTGATGCCGGAGTTGGAAAATATTTATTTACTGCGGTGTATTCCTTTCAAACTACTAGTATGTTTTCTCTTCTTCTTCTGCTTCTTCTTCCCCTTTTTCTTCTTCTGCTTCCACGTATAGCTACGACCCAAAATAAGCTCCCAACTCTTGACACAGACATTCCATTGCCGCCAAGTGACAGCCGCAGCCAAGAGCGAACCAGCCATGAGTGGGGCGATGTGTTTTCCTCCACCTGTGAGACTGGTGCAAGTCGTCACATGTTGGAAGGGATTCATTGGACGATTTGTTTTTTTTCAGGCTTGATATATGTTGATATTATATACTTATATAACTTATATACGTATAATCAATTATACATATACGTATGTGTGTATATATATATATATATATGTTTATGTATATGTACACATATGTATACATATTTTATATGTTGATATCCAGCAACACTCCTGGGGTATCCTGAAGCATGTGCTAACCCAGGTATCGGTTCAGTGCTTTATAACCCTCACATACCCCATATCTAAGCCATAAAAATAACTGCCATCTCATTCATATAATATATGATGTATATATATATATATATTAATATCTGGATCTAGATCTATCACTTATAACTGGGTTTGATCATGATTTATCATCATCATCATCATTATGAATTATTACAGGTTCTTATATTGATTATTAACTGGCATTGATATCACTTGCTATATAGATTTATCAGTATCATTCTCATTACAAAAGTGATTATTACAAGTGATATCAAGTATTACAGTGATTATTATTATTGTAGTCATATAGATCATCATTATCATTATTCATTATGGATAATTCCTGGGATTAATTACCTATTATATACAATAACATACTTTTCACTTATTATCACCATTATTATAACATCTATTACATTCTCATAAAAAGATTTACCATTTTATAATCATATAGTATTATAGAATCTTATTTACCATTGTCATAATCTCATTTATTGTTGTAATATCCCAGATGCTCCATGTATGGAATATTTACCTACAGACCTGGGTAAATGTAAGTAAATATTCCAGCACCATGGAGCATCTGGGTATGTTACAATGTGGGGCCCCCCAGCTATAAGTTGGTTTATAAATCCCATTAACTATAGTTATTTGCGTATCATAAACCATAGTAATTGGAGTTATAAAACAACTTAGCTATCGTTTGGGGGCCCCACATTGTATAATTATCGAATCTTATCGTCACCCTGCATGATTCCTGGGATCGGCCTGGCGGCACACCTCTCACGCCGAAGAAAGCTCCAGAGGAACGCCAACGCGGCGGCGCCACGCACGGCCCGCACGGCCCACGGACGCTCGGGGCATTCATGTCGAAGTGATGGGAAATCCCCAGTGGTTAAGACTCATTAATAGCAAACCCATTGGTTAATAGGAGTTAATGTTGGCTGCCTAATAGTAATTACCCCCCCTATTTTTTTTTTTTAGGGGGGGTCAACCTTCCTATAATAATTTTTGGGAATCTATAGCTGGGATCATGATATGTATCTGATAGATTCTCCATGGTTTTGTTGGGTTTCTGATAGATTCTGAATGGAT
>Ga0126342_10023282_pt1 | contig 10150 bp, 9 predicted proteins | sample Cyp1metagenome_FD_92528 | JGI IMG/M metagenome (GOLD analysis project Ga0126342, IMG submission 92528) | Coral microbial communities from Lord Howe Island, Old Settlement Bay, Australia - Cyphastrea 1 metagenome | ecosystem: Host-associated > Invertebrates > Cnidaria > Coral ... | reverse complement strand
GTATATATACGTATATATATATATATATGTATATGTATATACGTATATATATATATACGTATATATATATATATATATATACGTATATATATATATATATATACGTATATATATATATATGCTCTTAGAAACTGGTCGATGATTCGTCCAACGATTTGGTCACAAAAGGATTCAATCTCTTTGGGGGGGTGTGTATTGAGGCTTGAATTTGGTGAAGAGTTTTGCCCGTTCTGCTCAAAACCAATTTAGTGCTGAACGGAAATTCTGGTCCTCAATCGGTTTTGAGCCTGAAAATGTACCCAAAATGGATCGAGCTTGTCTAAGTCTTCAATTTCAGCCATTTGGGACAAGTCTTGGCAACTTCTATCGTCTCTACCACCTAGTCAGATCAGAGTGAGCTTGAAGAGAGATGCCAAACAGGGCCAAACAGGGCCAAACAGGGCCAAACAGGGCCAAACAGGGCCAAACATACCTAACCGATCCTAAGCGATTTTCTGATTTTCAGTTTGCCCTGCCGAGAGTCCACCGCGAAGTTTGGCTGTAACTCGGCGAAGCCGCCGGGCGGAACCCGTGAGGAGCCCGTGCAAAAGCGCAGGAACAAACGGCGCTGCTCCTCGTTGAAGTCCTTCAAAACCTCCCAGAACCACAAGAGGACCAGACCTGGTGCAGCTGGCGCAGCTGGAAAAACCCTGGCGCTCCAACCGTAAAACGCTTGCAAAAGGTGCGTTCGGATACATTGGGGATCATTGGAATAGGATTTCAAATGGATTTCAAGAGTGTCAGTCTTCAAAGGCACCGTTTCAATGAAACCTCACGAAGCACAGAGTGGGTTGCGACTCTTGGTGAGTGAAAGCAAACGTCGAAGTACTTTAAACTCGAGCTTAAAGCACAGCCAGACTTCAGCCAGCATGCAAAGTGAAACAAAATGAACCTGAAGACATGCAAAATCTCAAACTGCATCCAGCAAAATCAGGATTCTGCCTCCAGAACCCTCCACCTCCTCAGTGTGGCGACGCCATTCCATCAAATCCTTGGCCATGAAGCCGTGTGGAAAGGGATATCTCCGAGAGCTCTCCAAAACAGTAAAAAGTGAGCGACTCTTCGGTCCAAGTAGCAAGGCTATGAGAGCCCATGAGCAGCATGGACAAGTCGCTAGCCTGACAGCGCCACGAAAGAATCTGTCGCTGAATAATCTGAAGATAAAGGCTGACATGTTTAACAAATGTTCGACATGTTCCATGTGTTTGTGGATGGTGCACATCAAAATGATTTCTAGCAATCAGACCTTGACGCAAGTTTACCCTCATGCCCAAAGTCCGTTGACATATACCCCAGGGAGGACACATCTTGATCTACGCATGACAAGACGAAACGTTGGACAACATGTTTGGCACCTGAGAAATACTTGAAATACTCAAAATACGCGAAATTGAAATCTGTTGAGCATATCTCAAGAACAAGTCGCAGATATCAAAAGCCAAAATCCGTGCTGATCGCTCAGACCTCCACACCGGCTTTCTGCAACGTTGCCAGCGGCAGAACATCCCAAAAGCCCTTCAGCAAGCACCTACACTGGAGAAATGGAGAGACATGGAGCGGACAAATAACTCGATTGATAAGGCAGGAAGAATATACCATCAGACCAAGAGTCAGATCAAGAATCATCAATGTTTCTCCATGTCACAATAAAGGGTGAACTCGTTCAGCGCAAGGCAAGGCGCTGGAGTTCTTCTCGCAATTCACTGCAAAGAAAAGCTTCACAAAGAAGCGTCAAGTATCTGCCGAGCGAAGTGAGCAACAAATCCAGCAATATATCAGGTAGAAAAGGTGAATGTTTTCCTCAGACTTCCAGAAATACTTTGCAGATCTTTGCAGCATGTTCGACCATGACTTCTCTGTCAGCCAGCTAATCTAGTTCCGTGAGGAGTGCAAAACAACTATATACAGTATTGGTTGAGGCGACCTTTGCTGCCCAACATGTTTCTGATTTCTACCTGCAGCTCCCAGTTCCCAACTGCCTGTCCAAATTGTCCTCAGTGACCACTTGCTCGGCTCCGCCGGGTTGAAGCTCCTGAAAATTGCATAATTGGTTGGTTTCCTATTATCCCGGCAAGAGACCCCAAACAGTGCGGGGGGGAGTAAAAGGATAATGTATTATTAATGCTGATGGTAATGTTAATTAATGCAGATGATGATGGTAACTAATGTTGTTGATGATGATGATGGTAATGATGGTGATGATGGTGATAATGATGAAGATGATGATGGTGACGGTGAGGATGAGGATGAGGATGAGGATGAGGATGATGATGGTGATGGTGATGATGATGATGAGGATGAGGATGAGGATGAGGATGATGGTGATGAGGATGATGATGGTGACGGTGACGGTGCGGATGATGGTGGTGATGATGAAGATGATGATGGTGATGGTGATGATGATGGTGATGAGGATGAGGATGAGGATGAGGATGATGGTGACGGGATGGTGCGGATGATGGTGATGATGATTATGATGATGATGATGATGATGGTGATGGTGATGGTGATGGTGATGGTGATGGTGATGAGGATGAGGATGATGGTGATGGTGATGGTGATGGTGAGGATGATGGTGATGATCATGATCATGATCATGATCATGATCATGATGATGGTGGTGACAATGATGCTGATGATGATGATGATGATGATGATGATAATGATGATGATGATGATGATGAGGAGGAGGAGGAGAATGAGGATGAGGATGAGGATGAGGATGTTGTTGATGTTGAGGAGGAGGAGGAGGAGGAGGAGGAGGAGGATGTTGAGGAGGAAGACCGATCCCAAGACCGGGAAGCACACTTTGTGCGAGCCTGCGCAGCCTGCGCAGTCGAAATGCAGACGGACATTGCACAAGAGCCAGTCTGTACCGTAAATTACAGGAAAAATGGCCGCGGACACCCGGGGACATCGTTTTGTGCGAGCCTGCGCAGTCAAAATGCAGACGGACATTGGACAAGAGCCAGTTTCTGTTTCTATGGAAATTTACAGGAAAAATGGCCGCGGACACCTCCGGGACATCGTTTTGTGCGAGCCTGCGCAGTCAAAATGCACATGGACATGTCACAAGAGGCATTTTTTGCGCAAATTTACAGGGAAAATGCCGGACGCTTCCGATACCACCTCGATTCAACACCGCCTACAGTAAGAACCCCTCAGTGTGGACACACTGTTTGGGGAACTAAAATCTGCTGAAAATGACCAAAGTTTTCCGAGAGAAATCTTACCCATGCCCAATTTACGCCTTGAAGTTCTCAACCCAATTTCCAGAATTTCCACCCTTCCCCTGTTTTGGCGACAAAAACACCCCGGATCCTCAGCGGGCCGTAGCTCTGTGGGCGCGGACCTATGAGCGAGAGCATTGTTTCAGTATCCAGTGCCGATCTTTGGAACATGAGATAACATGGAATAACAATACCAATACCAATACAACATCATTACAATATCTATCAATAACTCAGTGAGCCGGATGTTTGGAGACTGCTTTCCCTACCGGAAGTTCCCGGCACCGCTGCCAGCAGTTGGGCTCCCAGACACGAACGTCAGCGGCTCGCCCAGCGCGGCTTCGACCTCCGCGAGGCCTTCCGGCCGCAGCAGTGGCGCCACCTGAAACGAAAAACACCAAAGTGTTGGTGCCTCATGGAAAAACAACGATGATTGCAATGTAGATATTGTTTATTAACATGTAAATATATTATTTTAAGACATGTTTATAGAAGATACAGTATATGTAACAGCTATACGTATATGTAGTCAATGTAGTCTATCACCAGTCAAGAGGATCCGTGTCTCTTTGCTGGTCCTTGGTTGAGCTGAGCTGAGACAGCTGAGACAGCTGAGAGTCCGGCACGCTGTCGGTAAAAATCAGGATCTAAACATTTCACATCATCAAGGTCCACGGGCTTGCTCACCATGTACTTGCACACGAGCCTTATGACATATGTCGATGTATGTGGATTTATGTCGTATGAAAGCAAGTGCATTGCTGGCCTTCGGATGCTTCTTGCTTTAAAAGCTCTAGTAGAGTCAGTAGAGATTCCGGCATGTTCTAATGCTCTAAGAAATTCCAAGTCTTAGTAATACCCATCATATCCATCATATCCATGGCTGCCATGGGCCTTCGATGAACTTCGTTTCCGAGTCACGGTGAGAGGGGCAAGGGAAGCGGTCGTCCTCCATGCAGAACAGCCAGGGCCAAGAAGCGGCCCGCCAGGAGGAGATCTCGAAAGCGGCCTCCAAGGAGATACCAAGGAGATACCAAGGAGATACCCCGGAGATACCCCTGTCATCGAATATGATAATCTGATATAAATTATGATATAATGGTATAAAGATAATGGTATAATGATATACTGATGATATAATGATGCATCATTAAGCCACAAGTGGCAGACCATTGAGCCTTCTCTACCTTCAGCATCCTGTCCCACTGGGCGGGGAATCAGCATCCTGAGAACATCAAGGCTATGTTGCATCGAAAAAGACTCCAACTGAACTCGGCAAAATCTGCAACCCTACAATTCTCATTAATTCTCCACAAGCTGCAAATCTGATTGAAATAACGTCTCTTCTACGTCTCTTCCGATTTCGTGTCCTGCTGCTTTTGCCCATGGCGAAGACAGAAGTACTCTTGTCGTCACCTTGACACAGCATCTGTAAAATCATGCAAATGGCCAAGTCCATCACATTTCGTACCTAAAGTGGTAGAACCAAAGCTACATTAACATGACCCCCATGACTATGAAGCTTTAGTTTGCTTCATTTGTGTTCATTTTTTTCTATGTCTGCGTCCAAAAGTGGATGTTCCTGCCTGAACCATCAGTCAAGGCATGCCCAACAGCCGAGAACCAGTCCTGGACAGCGGCCACTCCAGCAACATCCCTGGACGTCAATTGCCCTGGTGAAGCGTGAACACTTTCAAGTTGAACATGTTGCTCCAGTCCTGTGTGACTCCTCCTTCATCTTGACCATCTTCTCCTACATTTACAAAAAGATAGTGATGAAGCAACATGAAGGGTAGAACAAACACGAGCAAACACGAGCAAACACGAGCATCGTAAAAAGTTCTTTGTTCCAAAAAACCTCTTGTCCGAGCAAATACAAGCAAGTCCCAAAGAGCCTGCATATCGGACACTCAGAGTCGGGGCCAAGAATTCAAATCGCGGCGCCTGCGCACTCAGTGCATCCCTCACAAAATCAAGAAAACCTGAACAAAAACAAATGAAAAACACGTGCAAGGGTTTCACACATCCAAAAAATGTCAACATGCGAAGTCGCTGCCGGATTTGCGCCTCTTGGAGGATCTGATAACTTTCCTCCAGCACATGGCTCCGCGAGACCCGAATTTCAAAGCAATCAGGCAGCATCTCCTGATGAAAGGTTCAACTTCTGCAACCAGCATTTTTTTTTAACAAACTAAAACTCTCAGAAGAAGAAATGTGCTAAGAGTGTCAATTGCCTTGTAGTTGCTTACTTGATTTCAAAAGTTTGCAGAAACAAACATCACAAGCTCCAGCGCCAAAAACAAGAGAACCACTTGCATCCCTTGCAGTCCGAACAGATCTGTCCTCTGGAAAGTCGTTTTCCTCCTCTTCCAGTAGGCTTCGTCGTGCTTCCAGCAATAAAAGATGCTTCTCTCGGAAAGTTTCCTCAGGCCATACTTGCTTCGCAGTGAGTCCATGCTACATACATATCTGAGTATCCCTCCTGCGGCAAGCAATATCGCTTCATATGTATGTGAATAAATTGCTGTTCGAAGGAATTTTAGAAGTCAAACTTCCGACAATATGGACAGATGAAAAGCAGAGATGGGAAGAGTCAGAGAAGAGAAGAGAAGAAAGAAGATCAAAAAAGAGAAAGTCTCAGAAGAAAGAAGATCCAGGCGCGCGAAAAGGTAAGAAAGTCGCGAAACACTGTGTTTTTCCAATGATTTGTGGCTCCGGAGGGTCGAAAAGTAGGCTCGCTAAAGCGGTGGGTGCTGAGCCAGCTGGCCAGATGAGAGATGAAAAATTGCACGCCGTTGTGGTGCAAAGCACATTTCCAATTCAAACTGTACAAAACACACCAGGTTCGGACCGCTTTTGGAAGTAGATGAGATAGATGAGATAGATGAGATAGATGAGATAGATGAGATAGATGAGATAGATGAGATAGATGAGATAGATGAGATAGATGAGATAGATGAGATAGATGAGATAGGATAGATAGGATAGATAGGATAGATAGGATAGATAGGATAAATAGGATAGATAGGATAGATAGGATAGATAGGACAGATAGGATAGATAGATAAGAAAGAAAGAAAGAAAGAAAGAAAGAAAGACAGAAAGATAGATAGATAGATAAATAAGAAAGAAAGAAAGAAAGATAGATAGATAGATAGAGAGAGAGAGATAGATAGATAGATAGATAGAGAGAGAGAGAGATAGATAGATAGATAGATAGATAAACAGAAAGACAAATAGAGAAACAGAAAGACAACTTTAAATAGAGAAACAGAAAGACAAATAGAGAAACAGAAAGACAAATAGAGAAACAGAAGCACAAATAGAGAAACAGATAGATAGATAGATAGATAGGTAGATAGGTAGGTAGATAGGTAGATAGGTAGATAGGTAGATAGGTAGATAGGTAGATAGGTAGATAGGTAGATAGATGGATAGAAACGATTAGATAGATAGATAGATAGACAGATAGATAGACAGATAGATAGATAGATAGGAAAAATTAGATAGATAGATAGATAGATAGGAAAAATTAGATAGATAGATAGATAGATAGATAGATTGATAGATAGATAGTTAGATAGTTAGATAGATAGATAAGAGGAGAGATAGGATGGATAGGATAGATTAGATGGGATAGATAGGATAGATAGGATAGATAGGATAGATAGGATAGATTAGATAGATTAGATAGATGAGATAGATTAGATAGATTAGATAGATTAGATAGATTAGATAGATGAGATAAATTAGATAGATAGATAGATGGATAGAAAGAAAGAAAGAAAGAAAGATAGATAGATAGATAAGAAAGAAAGAAAGAAAGAAAGAAAGAAAGATAGATAGATAGATAGATAGATAGATAGAGAGATAGATAGATAGATAGACAGACAGACAGATAGAGAGATAGATAGATAGATAGATAGATAAACAGAAAGACAAATAGAGAAACAGATAGATAGATAGATAGATAGATAGGTAGATAGATAGATAGATAGATAGATAGATCAACAGATTGGTAGATAGATAGATAGATGAACAGAAAGACAAATATATAAACATATATTTGGACAGATAGATTGATAGACAACTGCAACTGCACTACACCACACTACAAGTACAACTTCAACTACAACTACAGCTACACTACCACTACAACTACACTTCAACTACAAGAACTACAGCTACAACCACAACTACAACTTCAACTGCAATTCAACTACAACTACAGCCTCAACTACAATTACTACAACTACCATTACAAGTGCCACTGCGACTACCACTACAACTACAACTGCAACAACTACTACAACTACACTACAACTGCAACTACAGCTGCATCTACAACTACAACCTCAGCTACAGTACAATTACACTTCAATTGCAACTTCAGCTTCAAATACACTATTACAACAACAATTACCACGACACCACACTACAACTACAAATACAAATACACTACAGCGACAGTTACAACTACAACTGCAACTCCTACAGCTATTGCAACTACTACAATTACTACAATTAAGACAATTACAATTTCAACTACACTTCAGCTACACCACAACTACAACCACAACTACTACTACAACATTACGACTTTAACAACATCAACCCCACTACAACTACAACTACAACTACAACTACCACTACTGCGCTACACCACGCTACATCCAGGAGTTGTGAGTGAGGTGACCACTGCAACCATTGCAGCATCACAACAACTCACCTCTCCTATAGTGTCCAATCCTTGAAACTTCCGCCTGTGCGGTACTAATGGTACTATCTATGTATATATAATATACATATATATAATATAATATAATATATATATATAGTATATATATAATATATATAATATATATATATATAATATAATATAATATAATATAATATAATATATATTATATTAAATATAACATGATTATTGTAGATACATCTGAGAAGGGGGGGACGAAAGCCAGCTTTTACACTTTACACTCCTCACTCCTCACAGCACACTTTACACGCCACACTCCACACTTTACACTCCACACTCTACACTTTACATTCTACACTCTACACTCCACACTTTACACTTTACACTTTACACTCCAAACTCCACACTTTACACTCCACACTCCACACTCTACACTCTACGCTCCACAGTCGACACTTTACACACTACACTTTACACTCTACACTTTCAGTCTCCAGTCCAGACTTTACACTCTACACTTTACACTCCTCACTCCTCACTGCACACTTTACACTCCAAACTCCACACTCTACACTTTACACTCTACACTTTACACTCGACACTCTACACTCTACACTCCACACTTTCCACTTTACACTTGACACTCCACTCTCCACACTCCACACTTTACACTCCACACTCTACAGTTGACACTCCAAACTCCACACTCTACACTTTAAAAACGACACTTTGCACTCTACACTCTTCACTCTCCACTCCATTCTTTACGCTTTACACTTTACACTCCTCACTCCTCGCTGCACACTTGACGCTCCACACTCCACACTCCACACTTTACACTCTACACTTTACACTTTACACTCTACATGTTACACTCTACACTCTACACTCCACACTTTACACTTTACACTGTACACTCCTCACTCCACACTCCACACTTTACACTCCACACTCTACACTTTAAACTCTACACTTGACACTCTACACTCTACACTCCACACCTGACACTTTACACTGTACACTTGACACTCGACACTCTACACTCCATACTTTACACTTTACACTTTACACTCCTCACTGCACACTTTACACTCCACACTCCACACTTTACACTCCACACTCTGCACTTGACACTCTACACTTTACACTCTACACTCTACACTACACTTTCCACTCCACACTCCACACTCTACACTTTACACTTGACATTTCTGTCAATTTCTACGGTTTTCTCCTACCCTTTTCCTGCCGTTCCTCCACATTCCTGGGTTTTCCCCCTCCGTGCCTGTAACCTCCCGTAACCTCCCATGACCTCCCGTGACCTCCCGTGACCTCCCCCCCGCCAGGATTTGGCTCAAAACGGCCATCGGCGGCCGCGGGAAATGGCAGAAATTCGCTCCCGTGACCTCCCGTGACCTCCCGGCTAGGATTTGGCCCAAAACGGCCGTTTCCCAATGATCCCAGAAGAGAAATTCAATAGCCGACCGAAAGGCCGCTAAATGGCAGAAAGTTGCTCCCATGCTTCCCCGTAACCTCGCGTAACCAAATGTAACCTCCCTCCCATACAGAGACCGACATAGACACAGACAGACACAAACACAGAAAAAAAGCTCTACACTCCACGCTTCACACTCTACACTTTACACTCTACACTCCACACTCCACACTTGACACTCCACACTCCACACTTCACACTCCACACTCTACACTTTACACTCCACACTCTACACTCTACACTCTACACTCCACAGTTTGCACTTTACACTTTACACTCCACACTCCACACTTTGCACTCCACACTCCACACTTTGCACTCCACACTCCACACTCTACACAGACCCTTTCACACACAGACGCCTTTACACACAGACGCTTTTTTCACACAGACCCTTTTACACACAAACATCTCTACACAGAAATGCTTTTACACAAAGACCCTTTTACACACAGACACTTTTACACACAGACCCTTTTACACACAGACCCTTTTACGCACACACACGCACACGCTTTTTCACACAGACCCTTTTACACACAGACGCTTTTACACACAAACACTTTTTACACACAGACCCTTTTACACACAAACAACTTTACACAGAAACACTTTTACACAGAGACGCTTTTACACACCAATTCCTCACACAGAGACGCTTTTACACCGAGACGCTTTTACACACAG
>Ga0126342_10023281_pt1 | contig 10150 bp, 11 predicted proteins | sample Cyp1metagenome_FD_92528 | JGI IMG/M metagenome (GOLD analysis project Ga0126342, IMG submission 92528) | Coral microbial communities from Lord Howe Island, Old Settlement Bay, Australia - Cyphastrea 1 metagenome | ecosystem: Host-associated > Invertebrates > Cnidaria > Coral ... | reverse complement strand
CGCTGCTGCCCACAAGCTGTTGGATAGCTCTTGGGCCTTCATGTCCTTCGCAACAACAGCCACCTGGGCTGTAAGTGCAGGCACTATCTTCAGTGCATCAGGCGCTGCTTCCTTCAACGTGGCTGCTGCCCACAAGCTGTTGGACACAGCTTGGGCATTCATATCCTTCGCAATCATGGGGGCCCGGGCTGCAAGCGTAGGCACCATCTTCAGCGCATCAGGCGCAGCTTCCCTCAACGTGGCTGCTGCCCAGAAGCTGTTGGATAGCTCTTGGGCATTCATGTCCTTGGCAATCATAGGGGCCCGGGCTGCAAGCGTAGGCACCAGCTTCAGCGCATCAGGCGCAGCTTCCTTCAACGTGGCTGCTGCCCAGAAGCTGTTGGACACAGATTGGGCATCCATAAGCACATTCGACAAGTGCGCAACACTCCACAGTACGTTGGCGAATGCCCTTGCGCTCACCTGACCCTTCCCCAGCATCGCTTGAAATCGCCGATTGAGCTTGGCTAGAATCGGGTTGCTCCTGTCACTCGCCTGCAGCTTACCGTTTCTTTTCCACGTTGCCAAAGAGTGATATGCCACGGAGGCATGGAAATCGTCGAACATCTCCCCATCCAGAGCTTCTTCCAGAATTGGGAAAAACTGCCTCGGTGATTGTGCTCCTTTCAACCTGGACGTCAAAATCTTGGCTTCGGCTTCCATTTTACCTGGTGGCTTCCTCCCCGAACTTATCTGCCGAACCATCTGGGCGCGAAAGGCTGGGCTTGGACATGGCCAGCCCGTTGGCTGCACATGGAGGGCGTGCCACAAGGGCGCAACTCGATGTGCCAGCGATCTCACGGCAGCCGCGCGATGAAGGACTCTGCCAAAGATCATAGTGGGAGTGGACACTCGTGCGATCGACATGGCTCAGCTGAGACTTGGCAAAAGCATGTCTTAAACAGCGTGTATGAAAGAGAAAATCTGCAAATGATCTGTGAGTCTGCAGGGTTGACTGATGGTGAATACGATTGGCCAGTACGGAAGAGGTGGACTGCACAGGTGCTTTCGAGCTCTGGTTTTTGCTCAAGCGCAGTTGTTTAACGGCGGCGAGGTGGCAAGAATATGTCAAAACTATGACCACTGATGGCACCCAACACAACAAACCTTGGACAGCTGCCAACCTGATCATTTCCCCAGCCAGGCTAAGGATTCTTTGAGCTCAAAAATCGTGGGCTTAGGCAACCACTATTTGATGTCACATAGGGACACAACCAACATAAAACACATGGGGATACAACCAACCAACATGAAATGTGTGGAATCAAGGTACGGAAATGTCCAAGAAAGAAAATGATGGCTTGAACTTTTTGAACTAACAGAACTCTCAGTCTCGCCCAAAAAACATATACAAAAATTCAGGCTGCAGCCCCCCTGCCCAACCCACTTCCGCGGCCTTCAGCGCCTTGAGCTGCGCCCTGGGCCCCACCGCCTCAAGCCCCACCGATGGCATGTTCACCAGCTCGTGGCGGATGGCGCCCGCCAAGGCGCCCACGTTGGCATCACCTCGAAACCGCTGGGAACAGCGGGATCTTTCTGGAAGTGGCTAAGAATTATCCCAAAAAGGTGGTGGGGTCTCAAGACTTGAATGAAGTGTAAAAAAGTCACAGGATATAATAGGTATCATCTGGTAAAATCAATCATATCATATCAATCATGTTCTACCTATGTGTCACTTTCTTTCCGTAAACAATGTGAACTTCCAGCTGCGCTATGGCGCCCTATGATCACCAGTTCGTGCCTTCCCTCAAATAATTTCAACCTCACCCCGCCCTGAGCCCAGTCGCGGTTGGCTTTCAACACCCTCAGCGGCGGCGCGCCGCTGCTGGCAGCACGAGCCCAGTGCGCCCAAGGCGCGCCCCGAGATCTCACAGCTGCCGCCATGTGGTTTTAGATTTGGTTCAACATTCGTCCGTGCTAAACATATGATCAAAAGTGTTGTTGTGGCTACGGAGAGTTTCATTGACTCAAGCGACTCATGAAGCAAAAAGAAATTGGGTGATTCTCTGGCTTTGGATTAAGACGTTAAGAGTCAAAAAAGAGCTGAGAGACGTCAGTAAAAGATGCACTGCTTTTTTGTAGATGGGCTGATTTGACACAGCAAAATACTGAACTCGTCATCATCTGTCTTGCAAACTAGTAATCATATACAGGTGTTCGTTCATCAACCGGAATATAGCATCAAATCCACAAATCACAGCGCGAGCACATAAGGCAAAGCAAAAAAGGGTGACCTGCTCCATGAAAATACTCCGTAAGCATGTCAGCGCACACAAACCAACTTGATAAGATGGAGAAAATATAAGAAAATCATGGAAATTCTCGGATCCAAGTGGTCAAAACCCCTTAAAACCCCTAAAGGGATTTCCCTGTTTCAAGCTTCGCTTGTGGCCTCCCAGCACATCGCTCCAGGATCCCCAACAATGCCCACAGCACTGCTTGGAGGTGGCGCCTCAACGGCATGGAAAGATGCATCGAGTTGATCAAGGATCGAAGACCACAGCGGAATGGCACAGAAGTGTCAACAAATTCCACTAATCCTACTGAGGTCCTACTGAGGTCCTACTGAGGTCCTACTGAGGTCCTACTGAGGTCCTACTGTCCTACTGGTACTTCAAACAATTTCAAACTCTTTGCCATGTCAAAGGATTTATCGCATTTCCTGGGATAAATTCAATCAACCACACCGGCTTGATCGTGCAAGAACCCCCCAAAAAACGCTCGACTATTGAATCTCCTGCAAATGAGGACCCTCTCATTAAAGCACACCCATCAGGGAAGCAACATCCAGTACTAGAGTAGACTGAAGATCCATCAGCACCTGAGGAAAAATCCAATCGGAGCACTTGGACGGATCAGATCTGCAATTTGGGCCACCCAACTATGCCAACGGGATCTTTACCTCGTGGTGCTAGGGGTGCCTGGCAATGCTCTCGTCCCACCATCAAAGCCGCAATTCTGAGAAACGCAAGCCCATAGCAAAAACAATGCTCGGACAGTTTGGATCAACCAAATTCAAATCACTTCCTTCAACACGGAAAAATAGACATGTCATTGACATGTCATGAGCCATGACTTAAAATCAGAATGGTGTGATACACTTTTCTTCCACCTCCGGCGCCGCAGTGGGCCAGCTCGGTGCCTGCAGGACCAGGCAACGGAGGATACGGAGGTTGCTGGCCATGACATTGCATGTGATGTGTATAGAAGTTGGGTGAAATCCCAGCATCCTGGCAACCTCACCAACCTCAGCAAATATGAACTCAATCACCATGTTCACCGACCCATGGCCATGAGGATTCAACCCCCTCCTCTTTTGGTGCAGAACTCACCATATTTTGCTGGGGATCTGAGCCACTTCCTTGAGAGGCCCATGGCGTCGCACATGCACCGCTGGGACGAGCCATTTCAGGCCCACCTCCAACGCGGATACCTGCTATGTCTGGGGGTACCGTGGCACAGCCCCGGTCAAGCTTTTCCGACATCCTTCAGAAATCAAGGCGGCCAAATGCGGCTAACATGTTTTGGCCACAAAATGTGACAGTGTACACAAATATATACCATGGCAAATGACAAGAAAGCTTGGCCACACAGCAGCATGTCCGACGTACTTGCAAGCCACATCAAAGCTGCGCTCAATCCAGGACTTCCGCCTGGGCTATCAGAGAAGTTGAGATCATCACCGCAACAAATTACCACAGGACTTCAGCGTTTACCATGCAAATACAAGAAACCCACCAAAGTAGACTACCCCAAACACCAACCCCCAATGACCCAACCCCCGACCCTTCAGCTCAGTTTCCTCCACATCCTGAAGCAATTGGCTGTGCTCCCGATGCCCCACGTTGGACCGCAGCCAGCGCATGCCACGGAGCGTCAGGGAGACGGACAGCAGGAGACAGGTGCAGAAAGTCACCAGGGCGAGCCAGCCGCTGATGTTTAACTCCTGGGATGTGGGAAATCCAGATCTTTGGGTCCAGTTTGAGATGTGAACCACTGATGAGAAGGTGTCAACCATATCAACTATATCAACCAACAAACAAGGAAGTATGAACAAGAAACCCGGTAGGGTCCAACAAGGCTGTGTACATTAACTAACCTCATGGGCGTTTCCTTCTTTCCATTTTCCCAGACCAACGTACCAAGTAAACCAGCGGGTGGATCGGGGGTCAAAAACATTGAGAGTCATGCCGTACTCCTTGCATCATCTGGTGGGCTCTGTGGGGATAAGATTGTCTCATGATTCACACCCCACAAATCATACAAATCATGGGGAACTGATGAGAAGTTTATAGTAATTCTATGCGGATTTCAGGAGGGGGTTATCGAAATGATAGGGATTTGATGAGGGATTTGATCAGACTTTTGGGGAAATTGATGGGGAGTTTATAATGATTTAATGAGAATCGTATTGGGATTTGATGGGACAACCAGCCAATTTCAAATTTCATTGATGCATGTTTGGCTACAGTAAAAACCTCAAACTGCTAAACACTAGCTTACATGAAGGAAAGCAATGAAAGCATTCCATGTATCGTGCAACTTGTGCAAGAAGCGCCATTCCCAACTGATCCCATGGTGATCGAGGCTGCAAACTGCTGTTGTTTTTCCCCTTTCCGGTCTGTCACTTCCCGATTCTGCGGGCTTCCTTCCCAAAGGATTTCCCTGCTTGGTACAGAAAGTCAACAACGCCTTCATGGCCACGCTGGTACACGAGATCCAGCACCGCGAACTGATCTTTCTGGCCTCCACCTGGTACACCTACCTCTGCACCCGCCTCCAGCAGCCGCATGGGCTGTGCCCATCCTGTGCAGCACGGTGCAGTGGTGTCAGGCCTTTTTCATCTTCCACGGCGGGACTTCGTGGGCGCTTCAGCAACTCAAGGCCAACGGTATCGTTGTTTCTTGCTGCCGACATCATCTCTTGGTCTTCTTTGGCATCAGGTGGGCAAAATTCCAAGATCAGCTGAACCTGTACAGCTGCCGAGGTAAAAACCTCATGATCTGGGATCTCAGCAGCATCACCTGGATGAAAAAGTCGCTGTCTAAACCTGGAGACGCCAAGCCTAGCTGCCAAGGTTCGCTTCACTGCCTTGGCAGTTTTGCCCTCCACAACAGCGGCGTCAAGCATGGCAGCTGTCTCACCCGAGGCTGAGAAACACACCTCATCACACCTCCATTGCTGGTTCTACTTAGGTTCAAGCCGAGAGCTGTACCTAAAGCACCACACCAAGCATTATGACAACTTTTGATGGTGCAGGTAGCTTCAAAATGCCAAGGGTTGTTGGCGCGGAGAGTCTTTGATGAGGGCAACACAATGTTGCCAATGTCAGCACATGGTCCCACATGATGGTTATTGCTGGACAGAGATTGGTCGTGGCCAAGGACACCAACAAAGTCCAACAGGATTTGGGGTATTCTGATTTGGGGTTTCCAGTCATGGGGATATCCCAATAGCTGGATGGTGTATATATAATTTATAATGGAAAATCCTATTGAAATGGATGATTTCGGGCACCCCCATTCTAGGAAACCTCCATTTAGTGAAACCATGATGCTTTTCGCATCCTGTTACGCCGAGAGCAGAAAAGAATTTCACTGCAAATGTCAATCACTGTGTTACCAGCCCAAAACACGGAGGGCGCTCTACCTGTGAAACCACATTGAAACCTAGCAACACATGGACCTGGGAACCCATGATGGGCAAAGAACTTGAAACAGCTGCTTCATCACACCAGTCACAGGAGCTTTATGGGTTTCCATGGGCAACATGTATAATGTACAACTATACAATGACATGCATATATCATATGTACATAGTGGATATATGGACCGTATATGTATGATATCTACTTACTTTTGCCAGCTGCAGCGCTACTCCTCAGGATGTTTGTTACCCTTTCAGTAGGCAAATTGCGTAAAATATCATAAAATCACAACCCGGCAAAGGCTGAGCCGGCGAGAGTCTGCTTCAGCTTCAATCTCATCTTCCTCCTGGCACGTAAAACATTATCCCATGACATCCCATGACCCATCCGGCAGTTCCCATCAGCGACCGGGGCCTCGAGGTTGCTGAAGATGTTGGACATGCTTCCGGTGGAGCACTTGGCTCGGGACCCGGCGCCTTCACAGGTCGAGCCTCCTTGGCACATGCACACGCCCACCTCAGCGGCTTCGCTGCGAACAACGCCACTGCAATGTGGGGCTGGGAAGAGGAACAAACATCTGAAAATATATAAGATATTATATAAGTACATATAAACGTTAAAAGTAGAGTCATATAAAGTTATGTAAAGTCAAGCTGAGTGATGCTTCCTACCAAGAATGGACCAGTGAAAGCTAGACTACCCAATCCCAAAAGCATAAGACATTGCAAGACCCTACCGGGTCTTCAACCCCCAGGCCTTCGTAAAGCTGGTCATCACAGAGCCCACGCATTTGGCGTTCTGGACAGGACATGGTGTGATTGTGCGATGGAAGGTTGGAGCCCAGGTTCAACGTCATTTGATATGAAACTCCATGTCTATCAGTCTATCCATTCTTGTGTTCGCCTCATTTGAAATGATGTATTCTGGCCTTAAACATCTTTATATAAACTCTTCTTTGGCGGTTTTCAAAATGGTCCTCTCCTCAAGCCTCCCCAGGACCCTCTCCAAGTGGGACAAACCCCAAGAGTCCAAGAGTCAACGTCGACATCAGCTCCCTACCCCCCTGTCGCCTGACTCACAGAGCCGCAGGGAGATGCAAAAGTAAAGGGATCCTCAGTGGCTGCAACGGGAATGTCACAGGTACTCGGACGGGAGGAAACTTTCCAGTAGGATGCATGCGTGAACTAACATGGCAACGGACGCGCTATACTAGGATATACTAGGATGACCAGGATGTAGTATGTAGCAAATGAATGTAACGATATAATCCACCACCAGGTTCCTGTTGCCATGTTAGTTCACTACGAAAGTCGGGCCCAGGATCCGTGTCGCTGCACTTCTTGACCGATTTTCCACAGCAAGCAGCTGGATTTTTCTTACCTTGGACAGGTCTGGAGCTATACAGACTTGGGGTCGAGTTTGCCTGGTCACGTGAAGACTTGGATGTGGAAGGGCCTATTCAATCCTATTCCATCATTCCCGCACATGGAAAATCAATGAAAATTATGGAAATACATGGAAATGAGAAATTCACGGGAAGTTCATTTGATTTCATTTGACTCCTCGTTTGAAGCTTTGTTGCAACGATCGGAGCACACCTTCCATCTCCCTGACGGGCTCCTGAAATCGTTGGAGGGTTATACACCACCTGGGGTCACCTGGGTACTTACTTTGGGCATACCGCCCTGAATGTAACACGCGACCCCAAATATGGGGACGAAAAATTATTGTCCTCTTGCATATGGTAATTCTTGGGTTCAATGGTCAAATCATCATGCATGGCCATGCAAAACCAGGAATATTTGGGATGTCATCCCACCCGTTCAACAGGGGTGCCAGTGTGACTTGGGTTGAGTTGAAGTCACCACATGTTTCGCCGCCGCATCTTGGCCGAAGGGCATTCTGCGGAGTTGACACCCTGAGATATGGAATCGCAGACAAATGGCATCGACCTAAGTGGCCATCAACAGCAGAGAACAGCACAGACGGGCAGCAGGATTAGGCTTCAGGGAAGTCATGCTCCTCTGGGTTTTACCGATGTGTGGGGTGGAGTATGCCACGGAAGAAAACACCAAGAAAACACCCTGAACTGCAGAAAGGGACACAAAAACTCACTTGCTGGATGGGCTGTTTCAAAGAACTCATCTGATTCTTGGGTCCTTCGGGGTCCGCCTCCCAAATTCCATGGTTCAAAAAATCGATTCACCTTCTATGGCTTTGCTTGAACTGGGAATCCCGACATCATGCCACACATGGTCCCCAGCATATCGGACCCCGAGCTCTGCTTCTGGGCGTTCTTCGGTAGGCCTGGCAGGCCGCCGAACTTCGCGGGGTGCTTGTCGGAGAAGAAGGCGAGGCCGTCAAAGATGGAAGAGCCCTTCTTGCCCTTTGGAAAGCCAGGCAGTGAGAAGTCCTTGAAGTTGAAGCCGAAGGGATTGTTGGCACCTGAAGCTGGGATATGCTGGGATGCTGGGCTAATAAACATTAATAAACCATAAGAGCCTCATAGACTCACAGAATCTCACAGATCCAAAGTCTACCCACCCCAGTACTCATGCATCCACCAGGCACTGGCCCACACCAACGGGGACCATTGGCAAAATAACACCACCCAAAGCCTCATGGCCATGGCTCCGCAGCTCCGCCTGTTCTTTGAGGCGCTGTGATCTGGCTGAGTTGTGTCAAAGTGGCGCATCCCAATTGAGTCTCTGTGTTGCGATGATGTTGTGATTGGTGATGGGTCCCTGATGGTCTGATGAATTTTCATGAAAATCTAAAGTCGAGCTTCATTGTTTGCTCCTCCATCCATCATATTTGCCATGTCCTTGAGCCAGGCGTTGACCCGTGATCCTCCCCAGCGTCCCAGAAACTGCTGAAACTTGAAACCACCCCTTGTTTCCCATAACTACCATGAAACCAAGCCCAAGTACCACCATATACTATATACCTTCCAGGACTTCCAATCCTGACCTCCCAAGGGCAGGTCTGCTTGGCGCAACCAACTGAGTGTTTCGACTTTTGGACGATGACAAAAATCTACTCCTTAGATCTCCTTAGGTCGTCTCCTCCCAAGTAATCAATAACACTTTGTCGCTTCGTGTTGCTGTTGGGCACGCTGCAACCCCTGGTCCGAACTGCCTGGCGTGGGGTTTCGCTGGTGGGCGCATGCTGTTGCGCCACAACCTCAAATTCTGACAGAACTTCTGAGTGCCCCCAGTGCCAACCAATATCATCATTATCATCCCTTTGCCCTTTGCACATGGCGCAATATATGGACAAGTGGATCTATATATTGGATTTCTGGATGTTTTTACTAGCATCCTTTTCCATTCCATGGTTGACCTTGCTGATTTCGTTGGAAAAAACCATCTCCAGCAGATCTCTCTGCACCATCCCTGGCACTCGGGAGCCCGACCCCAAAGGACTTGGCGGCATCCGTCTGCCTCTTGAGCACCAGCTGGCGCTGCCGAAGCATCTTCTGCCTGGGTTCCGGGGTCGCACGAGAAACTACCCTATCCAATGTTCCATGAAAAAATACTCTCAATCTCATCATTGAAATTATCTACATGTCAACATCGTCTAAGCTCATTAATTTCAATGAATTACAGTCAGTACTCTGACTTCTTCGAAATATTATTCCAATATTAGCTACGGCGGTCTGAAACTTGGAATACGTGGAAGATGACGAAAACTAATTACCATATAATAACCATATAGAACTTAGAATGCCCTCAGTTGGGATGCCTCACATACTAACTTAGAATGACTCGGTACCCACTACCCACATACCAAAATATTCAATGTATATTACCTCAAAATGCAGGTGAAATCGATGAACAATGATCCAGAATGCTGTTAGTTCCCAAGTACAATAGATACCATATGCAGATTCCTTAACCATCCCCAATACCACCGTAAATTGGGGGTATAGTTTAGGTATAATAATCAATAATCAATATATGCTGCTTAAACATCGCTCAATTGTGGAGGCTGGCAGTAGCAGTGGTGCTGGCATTCGATTGGATGTTGCCATATGTTGCCACCAATCCGCACTCATCTCATCACCCTACTCCAACTCAAGTGCTGTCAAGGTCACTGCATGCCCAAAGCACCTGACATGTTGACAACTTGCAAGCTTCAGGAGTGCAAAGTCAGAAATCAAAGTTCCAACATGTTCCAACTACATCCAACTACATTGTCCTTTTAGGAACAAGGTCGGCTTTGGTATATCATGGTCATTATCATCTACATATTGGATGTTGAATGGGGGGAACCCTCTAAGTTAATCAAGCAAGCACCAGCTTCCTGCCTTCACGGGCCGAGAGCCGACCGTCGCAATCGCCTCGGGATTCCAAACGGCGGGCAATACCTGCGTCCACCCCAAACCTAGGATTTAGAGATTTAGATCTGTAGATGTTCATTCTAAGATGCTTATGCTTGATGCTTTAGATATGTCTAGATATG
>Ga0126342_10023280_pt1 | contig 10151 bp, 7 predicted proteins | sample Cyp1metagenome_FD_92528 | JGI IMG/M metagenome (GOLD analysis project Ga0126342, IMG submission 92528) | Coral microbial communities from Lord Howe Island, Old Settlement Bay, Australia - Cyphastrea 1 metagenome | ecosystem: Host-associated > Invertebrates > Cnidaria > Coral ... | reverse complement strand
TCAGCAGTTGAAGCTCCAACGGTTGAGGCGCCTTTGTCCAACTGCCGGGTGTCCAGAAACGTTGCGCCGATCCGCGGAACCGGCGCATCAAGGGATGCAAATATCCACGGGAACGTGCCCTGGATCACATCCAGGGGCTGGAGTTGAATGGATGTAGAGATAAAATGATAGATAGATATAGGTATGGCAGCCGGATAGATATGTGTGTGTGTACATGTGTTACATTAAAATACGATATATAGGTTGATGTACAGATTGGTTGATAGACGGATGGATGATCTATAGATGGATAGATATGCACGCATGCATGTAAAAGGCATTTGTTCTTGCACGGTTGCCCATCTTTGGGCCAGATGTCCCCGTTCTATGTCCACCTGGCTGATGATTGACATATCCTGAGTTCTCAATCTTGACCTGGGAAGAGTAGTGACCAACATTCATGAAGATATTTGTGATATTTACCCTTCACATTTTTTATACGTAAACCATCTATAAATGGGCCATTTTCCATGGCTATGTTAAATAACCAATGGGTACATCATATTGACCTAATTCTTCTGATATCGATCCGAAGGGGATGGCCTCAAGGATTCCATCCTTGGCCGGCTTAGTGAAGCCCAAACGATCGGATCCAGGATCAAGCACCCTTTAAAGGTACGCTCGGGTTGCTTCACATAGCTATGGAAAGTGACCCCTTGATTTCGCATTTTACAGATGATTGATGATGATTTACCTAGCATAATGGCGATTTCCCATAGCTCCGGTAAATAACCGGAGGGTCTTTGTTGGTTTCCAAGTTCTTGTCCAACAATTAGATGATGCCATGCTAATAATGTTGCTTTGACTTGCAACGAGCTGAGGTCATGAATCATGATATCTTCTCGTGAGCTGGTCTCCAATGTTGATTTCTTGCAACCTGATACTGTATATTGGCCAGTTGCTTTTAGCTTAATCTGAATAGATACCGTGCTCTCCAATACTGGGCCTTCTTTTCATGGCTTTCAATACCCCCAAAAGAAGCAAAAGTGCGGTAATTGTTGCAGTATAGTTCACGTTCTTGTGCCAGAACTGCCACTGGGCTTCCCAATTTTTTGAGGGAAATGTTGCAGGAAACCGTGGGTTTTGCCACCATTTTCCGGCTAGATTTCCAACCAATCCAGTAACAATGAGATGGGAGCTGATTAATAGTGATCATACCCCGTTTGGTTCTAGGTTCATACTGATAGGGGAATGATGTCAATAGATTCTAATAGATCATATGCATTTGTATATACATTCATGAACAAAGTTCATCTTTAAGCTTGATTACTCTATTAAGAATGATCGATTAATGTGGATTAATATGGACTAATATGGGTTAATATGGATTAATAGCTTTGACCCATGAGGTTGCAAGCTCTCCTATTGGCACGTCCTTGGTGAGCAGGGCACCAGCTGCCCTGGCACATCCTGGCTGGAAGATTTGGTACAAGCGGATCCCGATCCCCACAAGGCGCTGGGGAAGGAATGGAAGCTGAAGTTTCTAATGATATATCTGGGTAAATTATAGCGACCTCATTGCGACCTCACTATAATCATGGTTAGTAAGTGGAACCATCCCCAAGTATATAATTACTATATCTACAATTACTAGGTTAACCTTGGATGGGTACTTTAATCCTTTAGTCTTTTGGTATCAACGAGATTATTTACTAACCAGCTAAGAAATTGACTTTTTGCAGGTATCTAAGATTGGCAGCGTATGGAGGTTTCCTAAAATGAGGCTATCCCCGCATCATCCAGTTTTTGCTGGGATGTTCCATTATAAACCATCCACTTTGGGGTACCCCCATCTATGGAAACCCCCGTATGGGAAGAATAATCAACAAAATGTGGCATTTCATGCTTCATACCGTCAAGTTAATGATAGACGTAATGAAATATCGTGAATTTTATGCGGATAGCAAGCAGCAATGATCGAAAATTGAGCTGCAAAAGTGGCGATACAATAGGATAAAACGGGACTATCAAGTTTGAGAGTCTTGGCAATAGCGACACCATGTCACGACGTCACTGGAATGTTGGTATGGGGAATTATTCCCAGCATGTTTTTTCAGGCTAGTGACAAAATATATGGATTTATAACGGTTCATATGGAATTGTTTCACTTGTAGTTTTTGGAATTAATAGATTTGCTGTGGCAGAAGTGCTGCAGATATCTAGCGACTGATGGTTGACGTATTGAACTAATCATATCTGATGGGTCCGACTAAATCAACTCAAAAGTGGGCACCATCTTGCGTAATGGAGGTGTAATGCGGATAACAGTAATCAGGCCAAGTCGAGAGCGATTGGCGATCAGGAATGATAATGATGATAGTGAACATAAACCTCCATTTATCATTATCATTATTGTCATTCCTAAAACTTCCAAAACATGGTGTATTCTTTACGACTTCTTTGGAGGTAGTGAACGCGTGAACGCGAACGCCAGGAAAGGGGTCCCATGACCAAGAGTGAAGAGACAAGAGGAGAGGATATGAAATGTTAACGTAACAACACATAGGTCCCTACCTGGTACCTGTCTCAAATTCGCTCAAACTGAGGTGCAGGTTCCGATGATTTTGGAAACATATCAGCCAGCATGCAGATGTTTCGCAGATTTGACACCGTGTTCAAACAGAACCATGGCACATTCCATCATGAGCTGGATGCTCAAGTGGTACCTGGCATGCTGACAAACAATGGACAGGCAGATAGGTGCGCATTTACGCAGACTCTATCTAAGATAAAGCTAACCCTCTCTACACACCTATCTATCTATATATATATATATATCTATATATATATATATATATCTATATATACGCGTATGTTATGTATATATAGATATAAACAGACACATGCGTGCCTCCTTTCTTAGTATGATTAATGCATCCTCATTGCATGTTGATAGATCCATGCCAATTCATTTCCAAACCATACTAGTATATGTATATATTCTATACCTATATACATATATATATATAATTATATGTACACATATACCTATATACATTTACATATGGACATATTTACATATATACATATATACATATATACATATTTACATTTATACATTTATACATTTACACATTTATACATTTATATTTACGTTCATATGTATATATATATATATATATTATGATGTGTGTGTTCATTCATTATCATTCATTTGGTATTTGTTTCCCGTGACCACCTCTCCAAAAATCACAGCTTGCGTGGCACCACACGTCCGGCAGGTCATCGTGAACATCGGCTGCAACAGCGGCCAGGACTCCATCGCATGGCTTCAGCGTTTTGATCAAAATCACTTCTGGAACCGGAGGCACGTCGACAGAACCGCTGGAGAGTATGAAATGGTCTGAACGAATGCGAAGTAAGTTGTTCATTTACGTGAAATATGCTACCCAGCAAAACACTTAGATGGTTTGGAGTTTTTAAGATGTTGCTGGGGTAATCGGAAGGTTGTTTTATCAGAATGATTTGTGATCATCTATGTTTTTCAGGGTGACCCCCCGAAAAATCGATCAGGGTCAAAATCAGTAAAATCCAAGTGTGATGGATGGAAAGGTCGACTCGTTTGCCGGGTGTCACGGGGCTGACATTCGGGAAAGCTGACTGGCCTGAAGACGCTTGAAGGCAAATTGCCATGGTCATCGGAGTTGAGCCTCACAGCATCCCACTGCAACGACACCGGCAAAAAAGTGATGATCCGCCTGCCAAGTAGCGTGAACCCGGTTAAAAAATCATGTTTGATATTTCTTGATGCAGAACTATTGTCATATTCCCAGATTCCCCCCGTAAATGCATGGCCTCATATAGCTGCCATCCTTTCCCAATCACCTTCGAAGACACAGCAAGATTGAATCCATGGTGTTCTAACTCCCTGAAACTGGCTTCATCCCTACTAATTATTCCCATCGCCCTGGGTTTTCTTATAGTACAATAGTTTAATCATGTGTTTATTATATGGTGATATATGGTGTATCTCTTGCTAAGCTTGAACCTCACTTGTTCCCTCCCTTTCCGTAGTTCCCCGCCAGGAAGTGGTCCGACGTGCTGCCAGAATACAAATCGCCTGGCCGTTTGGAAGCGCACATCCGGAAGCCGCCGAGGCCATTGAGGAAATAGTGTCATTTGCCAGGGTGGCTGGTTGGTGTGATTATATGTTCAAGATGTATCACCAATCACCAATTGCCAATTATCATAATATTTCATAATCATAATCTTATATACCTTGAGAACCAAAACCCGCAGAAATCCTAGGGTCTCAAAAATAACCGGGGTTTTCCGACAAAACCCGAGGTATTTTTACCCATTCTGAAAATACGGGATAGGGGTTAGGCACGGGTTAGGTACGGGTTAGTACGGGTTAAGTACAGGTTAGGTACGGGTTAGGTACGGGTCAAGTATAGCTTGAAAATCAATACCGGAGGCCTTCAATCGAAAACCGAGGTTTTCTGTTTTTTTCTGAAGTTTGGGTGCTCCAGGTATATATAATTATTTATATATAAATATATAAATATATATATATATGTAATATGCGTATTATGATAGGAACCCGAGGCGGAGATTCAAGCACCCAAAAAAAAGCGGACAATGGCGCTGATGTCAGGTACAATTCTTCTGCCACCCCCATGGCCTTTTGCGTCGACGCCATGCCCTTCACCGTCCATGTACTGAAGGCTGGGCGGAGATGCTGATGAAAACCTACACCAGTGATCAGCAATAACCTGCTTGATGAATTGGAAGATTCCCTCAACATTATTGTAGGCTCCCAAAATGGTACCTCCATGTAACTCCCCAATTAAACATCCCAGGTAATTAGTCCAGGCTCAACATGTCACACTATCCCATTATCCTCCATTCGCAAGTTTTCTGCGAACTTCCCTGCGTTTGCCCACTGGTCAGGAGACACGTCATCGAGCCAAGTACGATCCCAAAGACACGGAGAGTGTTGGCAAGTTGAAGATCCTACAACGAGCAATCACGGACGGTCCTCGCGGGAAAGGCTGCAGAATATACGGATTGCACAGGCACCAAGGAAGATTAGGGGCAAACAACTAACTCCTGTAATACAAGGTGCCCGCAGATTGTTGTCTAAGTTGGTTGATAAAAGAGTGTTTTTAAACCAACTCATTCCCGGGACCATCCGGGACCACCTTGAAAGTTACACTGACGCAGGGGGACACCGCATGCAACGACCATGCTGTGGTCCTTAAAAAGCTGGACAGCGATGAACCACCAGAGGTGGCATGACCTGTTGAACCCAATTCTTGGATGGCTAAATATGCCTAAAATTCAGCCATATCATGACAAGCCTTTAGATGGGGATCCCAAAGGATGTCGCAAAGCGTGCGTTTTAATATTTCATGATTGTTGCAACCAAATTTGGAAAGAATTCTCCAAACATGAAGTGTCATATCGCATGAATTTGTCTGATAAACCGCGCATTCTCCGACGACCAATTTTTGCAGAGACCGGAACATGGTCCGGACTGATCACCAAATAGACAGATAATAGATATATGATAGAGAGATAAATAAACATATAATGATAGATAATGATAGATAAGATCAGGTAAGGTAAGATAAGATTATAGATTTTATGTGTTTATATATATTACCTTATGTGTTATATGCATATATTATATACACATAAACATGATGTTGGAACTGCTCCAATATCCGAGTACTGCTATGGATCATCCCAATTGGTGGAGTTACTCTCCGGCAAACATGGCACAGTCACCCATTCGATCAGATCATTTTCCATTAAAACCCCATTGGAGCCCAATTAAGACCCAAAAATAAAAATAAAGCAAACAAACTAGGATTTTCCAGCCACCTTTGATTCACAGAGGGTCGCCATCAGCATTTCCAGGACGTCGCCGGTGCCGGCACCACGATGGAGTTCCTCAACGCCCCGGTGGGGCACGGTGCAGCGGAGGCGAGAATTCGGGTGCCGGCTGCCACGGTGACTCGGCTGGAGGTAGCCCAATAGCTGGATAGTTTATGTCATGGATATTAATGGAAAATCCAAAAAACCGATATTTAAAATTATTTAAATATGGATGACTTGGGGGTACCCCCATTTTACTGTGGGAAACCTCCTTAAAATGGAGCTCAATAGAGCTTGGAAGAGCCATGCATCGGGTGCCAATTCGGCTGGCCTCAGTTTAACGTTAGTTTCGGTGGTTTTGGTGGATGTTTTTTTTCATATCCGCTTTGGTTCAATTTTACCAAATGGTTCATCATTTGGTTCCGTTTCAGTAAAGGCCTTTATATCTTGGTAGTGGTTTCATGTCCAGCCATAAACTGAAGAATCTGTCAACTGAAATTTCACAGAATAAGTTGACTTTCTGTATTCTCTAAGGTTCTGCAACTCTAAGGCAGAGTTACCTGGTTTTTGTTGGGCTGTGCCACTGGTGACTCCTCCATTGGGGCGGTGCCTGAGGTGGATGGTCTCGTCGAGACCTTGCACCTTTCCAAAGTGGATGTTCTCATCGTGAGTACCGACGGCTCAGACCCGGCATCCTGGCGATGGGTGACTTATGGTGATTTCAATGTGCAGGATGGGTGCCCTCCAAGATGAAAGATATGAAAGTAGACTTCCGATTCCAAGCCGTGTTTTTGAAAGGATGTTGGAGGGTAATAACCGGTAAGTCTTGCCAGAAATGGGGTTATAGGCTAATCATATGTTTCCAGGGGTGCATCCACAGAGGTGGGTGGTTTCACCCATTTGGAAAGGGGTGATGATTACCGGGCATTGAAAGCACCAATCTGTGCACAATTTCATGGTTGATTCAGAAGCAGCAAAAAATTAGGCGTGCGGTGAGATCTGAAAAATTCTAGATCTTTTGTAGATGGATCGCACAAGTCTAGGCCGTTTCGCTGGTTGAAATGTTCCCCTTTAAAGGGCAGGTCGTAGGTCTGCGATCCCCCGGTGGGGGTAGTCTGACCTGGGGGGAAGTCGAGGCTGTTCTTCGCGGGGCACAGAATACCTTGAGATCAGTGCGAAGCTTGGTGCGCAAGGGCCTTCAAGGATCCAACGAAATAGCTCGGGTATTGCAGGAAGGGGCCCCCAAACATCCCCACAGGCAGTTAGTTGATAATTATATATAGGTTAACGGTGTTTTTGGTGGATATGTTTGCAGTTGGGTGGGTTTATAATGGATTTACTTTCAATTACCCGTGGGCCCTTTCCTGTATCAAACTCAATTTGTGATCATTCGTTGATTTGAATTTGAGACTGGTTGGTTTTTCATATTCAGCTTAATTATACAGTAGTTTCTCAGAGGATATCTCCATTACTGCTCAAAGCTTCGATGTGGGTCCTGAAACGAATTGGGCAGCAACCGGATACAAATTGGGCATGGGTCAGAGTCCCCCTGCAAAATGTGTGGACTCCTGGGATCTGATGTGATCTTCAAGTGGTCACATGGCTCAAGTGATATGCCTTGATAATTCATCAAGGGATAATTCTCATGATACATATCCCACAGTAAGCATCACCAGTGCCCCAAGGATATCTGATGTTCGAAACCCATCGCGACCTCCAAAGCACCGACTGGTCCAACCACACGGTCTTCAGCGGCTCATCATACGTCCAGGAACTGGGATCCGCCACTGATGGCCTTAGATTTGGTATCGGGAATCCATGAGGTTATCACTGGATGACTATGGATAACTCAGGATAACCAGTTGAATCCCTTTGTTTGATGCGTTAATTTCCCATTTCAGATGTGTTAATTTCCTTGAAGTTACGTAGTTCCGCCAAGAATTATGATAATTAGAGGTGTTGTGAACGAGCTCAACAACTTTGGTTTCGACTGCTATTGGGCCGGAAACAACGGTGCCTTGGCATGGGCTGGTGTGGTACCTGAAAATGGGAGATGCCAAGGGATGCCAACCGAAGCAAAAATGGCGGTATTTCGCCAGATGTGGGACTCGAATTGAAATACCGTATTACCCTTCAAATTGCAATTCTAAGAGGGACAATAAGGTTTTTAAACTATTGGGTGACAATCCAATTGTCAGACAAACCCAAGTCATTGGTGTTAGTGTTATAGATGTTCCTTCATTCATGGGGTGGAGATGGTTGAAATGACAGGGGTGCTTTCCAGGGAATTGAGGCCACAGGTCGGTCAGCCCGCAGATGTGTTGTTGATGTGAGTAAAATCGCCGTCACTTGACCCACTTGAAGTTGGAGAGTAAGCAGCTGAGTTGTACCCAGAGCCGGGATCTGGCAAAATCTTAGATTGGTATTTTGGGACGTTCATCTGCTGCTATAGATGGGGGTACATTACCAGCATTTCTCTCCTTGGCAAGGTGCCTAAGATATGTCCCAGATTCTTTTTCAAAGCCACTGAGCCAAGATTTTTCCATTGCCACCAAGGAAACCTGTCGAGCATCACCTCATGTTACCAATCCTTCTTTGAGAAATTGGGATGGGGCAACATTGCCTGCGCCACTCGTTGACCGGGGATGGGGGCTGCCATCAGGACTTCATCCGAGGCCTAAAAAATGGGGCACCGTCCATTTGGGAAAATGTTAGTTCCAAATCAAGAGCCACAACCTGACTAGCCATCAACCAGGCTATTGAGAATGGATGACAGTCCTTTCACTGGCTATCTGCTTATACTCATTGAACCATCAATAAGTGGGGGCGTGACCTAGCTTTGATTGGTAAAATGATGGGTTTGTTTCAAAGACCAGCAGGATAGAAGGCTTTTCGAGATGATACCCTGGTGCTGGGCATTGAATTAGTGATGGGCCCCTGCCAGTCATCAATGGCAAGAGTTAAATACACCAATCCATAGTTACAGCATGTACCAGTGCATACAAGGTGGCGCTCCCTGTTTATACATTAACTATAGCTACAATCATCATAACCACCATTTAACCTAGCTGGCACCCAAGTTAGCTGAGTATGAGGCACCACCTTGTATAGCAAAATGAAGTGTGAAAGAAACCCAGTTGCAAGTGACATGGCCCACCATTGCCATTGTGGTGAACCGACTCTTCCCGGCTGGAAGCATGCGTGGGGAGTTGTGATTTGGCTCTGAAGGTGTTGCAAGGTATGCTGCTTGGGTGGCCCTTGTGGGGATTCATTTTGATTAGTTGCTGGTGGATTATCCCAAAAAAAGATGGTTTAGGTTAGTGAAATGTAGTTGTGCTGATTAAGTGGTTGACCGGTGGTAAAGCCCTTTTGCAACAGTTCTGTGTGGGATGCTGTTGATCTGTTGGCAAATGACCAGCAAACAGCCGGGTGGTGGTCTCAAGCATTGTTGATGTTGAATCCGATTAATGTACATGCTGATGATGATCCCAACTCATCATATAATATTGTTCACAGGGTTGAAACTAGCAACAAGGATACAATATGATACAATATACTGTAGAATTTACCAAAATCCTTTAAGATCTTTAAGGACGATTTGATTTCTATCGCGAAAATCGGTAGGTCATTATGGCTTCTTAAGTGTGCTACGCCGCATTGCCTCGCCACTGAATGCTACTGGAGCACAATGTAGTATGTGCCAATCAGAATAAACCAACCCCTATGATTTACCAAGAAAAATATAAAACATTGGAGCCTTGTGCTTGCCGCCTTTACATACCATTATCAACAACAAAAAATACGATTTGAATGAGGCAAGATAGGTAAATGATGGTGAAATGTGCGGATATTTGTCAATTTTGTCAACAGAAATTGGAATTATATAATAGATGGATTTAGAACGGCTAAGATGCTGATAGTCAGTGAAATCTCTGCAAATTGTAACGACCAAAGCCTGGCCAACAGAAAAAGGCAAAAAAAAAACAATATTGTTAGGTTGCAGTGAACCGGCCCATGTCATAGGTTTATGTCTAATGTTTTGGCACTATATATTTCGTTCCTAGTCTATACGTATGCATATTCGTATTTGTAGATATAGTTACACACATGTAAATGCAGGGAGGAGGGGGAGAGAGAGAGGTCAGCATTCAATAGTGCCAAGTAATGCTGTATGACTGTATGATTTCATCTTGGCTGGTGGGGCCAACCCTGCGTCACCACATGGCTAATTTGTCGCCATCCCTACCGGAGATGTTGATCCCCAGAAAATCGGGTTGTTCAGCTTGGCC
>Ga0126342_10023279_pt1 | contig 10151 bp, 12 predicted proteins | sample Cyp1metagenome_FD_92528 | JGI IMG/M metagenome (GOLD analysis project Ga0126342, IMG submission 92528) | Coral microbial communities from Lord Howe Island, Old Settlement Bay, Australia - Cyphastrea 1 metagenome | ecosystem: Host-associated > Invertebrates > Cnidaria > Coral ... | reverse complement strand
TTCCACAGCACTTTAGTTCCAGAACCATGAAAGAACATAGAATTAGTGCCCAGGAACCCAGAAATAGCGCCCAGGAACCCAGAATATGATTTTCACGTTATAAGCATTACATGGGTCAATCAATATATATATATGTATGTATAGATATTTGTACATATATATCTCTATTTATACGTTATATAGACAGTAGACATAGTATGTATTGAGAGATTGTAGTGCAGATACAATATACACACAAACACATATACAATCACATACAAACGATATTGTATGCGGTCACGGCTCAAGATCTTTCAAATGACCATGGCTTCATGGGGTGATGATAAGCTATTGGAATTGGGGGTAGCCTATTTTCAAAGAAACACATTTTAATATCGGGCTTGCCATTACCCAGGGTTTAATATGGGGGTACCCCAGGTTTTGTAGATACAAATCTGACTTTAATAAGTTTAATCAGACATGGCACCCTGTTTTCAATTGCGTTTTGTCAACTGTGACGAAGCGTGGACGGTTCACGGTGGTGGAACGGTGCTGAAATAATTCATTGGTTACAAACACGTCCCGCTTTGATCTCCATTCCCAGTTTTATTCCCAACTATATCCCCAATTATATCCCAAGTATGGATAATTATATCCCAACTCTATCCCCAATTATATCCATATTATTCCCAACTATATCCCCAAGTATATCCCATATTATCCCAACTATATCGTCATTATATTCCCCAATTATATACTAAGTATGTCTCCATGATCTCCCCCAACTGTTGAAACCTCACGATGCACGCGCCTCTGGTGTCCGTACCTCTCCGTGACTGTCCGGCATGGCCTACCCAGGGCGTTGAGCGATGGAAGCCATGCATGGCCCACATGTAGATGATTTTCCGATTAAACATGACATTTTTCCATGGCAAACTGTTGAGTTACCAGAGGGTAGACAATTTCGTAATTTTTTAGTTTTCTCTCTCTCTCTCTCTATCTCTAGTAGATATACATATGCCTATTATGTATGTATGTTTCAAAAAATGTCTTGATTGGGTACCAAACCAGGGATGGTTGAAATATGACTAAAACGCGGCTCTCAATGCTTTAACTCTTGGCCCAATGTCATGGGATTCAGTGGGATAAAAAGCAGAACAGGCAGAGACCAACACCTTCTGGAAATCGCAGGAACCCATCTTTATCCTGCAGTGTTTTTTTAATCATCGAGCTGCTGAAACGTCTGCAATGTGCCATAATGTCAAGCTTGGATTCATTCAGCGGTTGAATTTGGGAGAACAAAAATTGGGGATTTGCCAAAGAACGAATCGATCAGTTGCTAAAACGGACGGCGCTCGGAACAACCCGGCGTTCAACATGGCAATACTGGACACTGTAAGACATTGCGGTGTGCCACTGTCCCTGCATGTCAATATTTACCATCCGGTAATCAAACTTGGCGGTGGGAAATCCACCATTTAGTTCGATGCTATTCCCATGCAAATTTCCATTTATAGGGGATTCTCAATGCCACGTTTGATTACCCTCACTCAGCAAATAGCTATGGATGAACCTGCAAGAGCCGAAGACCAGCAATCTTTGTGGTCATTTTCAGGATTAGCCGTCTATTTTTTTTGGTACACAGATCTAACCAATACCCCTGGATACCAATCTCAAACCATGACGGCTTTCCAAGTCCAAGCCACAATGCGTTAGCCTCAAGATCTAGTCAACTACTGGTTGGTGGTTTCAGCCCCTCTGAAAAATCTGAAAGCTAGTTGGGAGTATTATTCCCAATATATGGAAAGTCATAACAGTCCATGGTTCCAAACCACCAACCAGAACATTGTGGATGGAAGAAATCCTGCACCAGTTGAGCCATACAAAATACCCCTATCCCATCTGATTATACTACTTGGTTGATAGGTTTCCCTACTATGGGTTATCATAATCCCCAGTAAACCAGGTAGCATAATCCCCTATAGCAATCAATTAACCAGGGTATTTTTAATGGCTCAGTTGGTAACTGTTGGGATTCCTCTATAAAAAACTGCGAATCATGGGATTGTAATGGGATCATCTACCAACTGCTGCAGGATTTCGCTGGCCCATCCACAGTATGGAAGTGGAAACCTGCGCCTACCTGCTTTCCCATATCTACATCTTAGTGGTTTGATGATTTCTTGAACGTTTCAGGTTTTGCGGGAAAACATTGGAAAATCCGTACCCCAAAAACATGGTCGAAACATCGAAGCGTGTGGCTACAACCCACCTAGACCTTTTCAAGTGTAAAAACCACTTGCAGGGCGCGCTTTGGGAATGGTCTTTCACCCTGGTCCCCCAACATTGCAAAGATGACGCGACCAGATCGTGACCAAGATGGTCATCTATCCATATTTGCTGATATTTGGGGGTTTCCATAAATTGGGATCCCCCAATAGCTGGTTGGTTTATTTCATGGAAAATCCAAAAATGGATGATTTGGGGGTACCCCTATGACTTATGAAACCCCCATTTGAGTCTCTCTTTAGATTTGGAAGCCTATGTCGCATGCTTTGTCAGCATTTTCCTATGAAATTTGCTACTTTTGTGATCTTTGTGTCCATAATTTTGAGATCACGCCATTTCGCTTTTGTCCTAGACTTAATTCTGACTCTTCCCGGTTTGTACTCACCCGAATGCTCACTTCTTCCATGGCCAACACCAAACATATAGGGGGACTGGTAATCAAAACACAATACGGGTTTCCTTTGAGATGTATTGACTATACCAATTCCCATGGGTGAATGATCACCTGGCCATTTCTCGACGGGAGGGGATCGAACGTTCACATCCCACACAGATCGAACATGACAAAAACCATCCATCTTTCGATTGGGTTTAAGGGAACACAAATGTGTCGAAAACATGTTTTTACATCCAAATATACCCTCTGCTAAACTAACATAGCTATTGAAAATGGCCATTTATAGTGGATTTACCCATTAAAAATAGTGACTTTCCATAGTTTTTTGTATGTTTACCAGAGGGTAAAGCCATTTTGCAAATGTCCCCCGACTGAAGCAGTTCTGGGAATGTTTGGATGATACTCCAAACATCTACGGAGCCGACCCTGTGACCCTGTGATTGTTGCATGGGACAATCATTCACGGTGTCCTTGATGTCTTGGGGGTGCAATGAACCACGAATTCCACGACATTTTTTGCGGGTTATACATACACATAGTCCACATAGTTGTAGGGATTATACCCCAACTTTGCAGCTTAGAATCCCATAGTTATACCATGTTATACCCCAACTGCAGCCCCAAGTACTTGTGTTGGTCACTCCTTTGCAGCATGGGATACAGGATTTGACCAAGCTCAATAGCCAAGCTCAATAGCGACTGTCTGCAGCTGTCTTTACGAAACCATGTACTTTTGAACAGGATATGACATCACAGTTTCAAGTTTCCTGAGTTTTGTCAATTTTTGGGGCAACTGAAAAAACATCATTGAGATTGTGAGATTTTTCAATTTGTTCCAGAATCCATTGGGTTTTCAATTTTCAGTCTAGCCAGGTTTCTGATTCCCCAGAGATTGGCAACCCATGGAAGTCGGCGAAAGCAAAACGCAAGAGCCGGGGCACGGGGCAGCCACTGCCTCTAAGAACTAGCGGAGACGGTCAACGCCCATGGCAGAACAAGGAAAGATTGTACCAGCAAAGCCCAAGAGATGTTGATGTTGATCTCCGATGTCGAGATTTTTGTTTGGGGATGCTTAGCATGATGGATGCTGGTTATCTACATATGAGATATGTATATATATATATATATCTGTTCCTATTACATATGATATATATATATACTGTATAAATATATGTATTCTTGAAAGTATAGAATAATGGAAAAACCATGTGCGAGTCCACTTCGGTACTTTTGGATGTTGAAACAGCAGATGCATAGGACTCAGCCTCAAGGGCTGCGGAATGGCAGCCACGCTTCAGGCGACAAAAGTGGCAGGTCTCCCTCCACCCGTTATACTTTTTTTGGATTTCCTGAGCACTTCAGGTGTCAGCTTTGAAATTTTGTGGTTGAAAGATGTTGAAAGTTCATCTTCATCAAACATGGTCAATCTTAGACACCCAAAAACACAAAAAGCCAGGTCATTTTTGGATGCCACTCTTCTTTCAGCAATGAAACACACCAACCATCGAACTAACCTTTTTTCAAAGGTTTACCCAGACCCATGGATTTAATCGGATTCATCAAGGATCACTCAACAAGGATCTACCCAGTAGTAATCATGGCTGGGATGAAATCACAACTGGGACCACAGAATGGGGGTGTTTTTCGTAGGGATGGCATTCTTTGAAAATTCGTTTGGTGCTACCGTGCCAATTTTCGCTAGATCTGTTCCCACTTTTGGTTGAAAGTTCAATGAGCCATTAAACCAGCTACCCTCTGGTTATTTAACATAGCCATGGAAAATGGTCCATTTATAGATGGTTTACCTATTAAAACTGGTGATTTTCCATGGCTATGTTAAATAAACAGATGCTAGTTTTTTGATCCTCAATCAATTCACCAGGCGATTTTCAAACCGCTCCCATGACTTTCCGCCCATCAAGACCAGGAGGATGGGGCGACATCGCCTTCCCAGTCACGACCAGAATTGGACCATTTTTACCAACCATGACTGGGAATGGTTTATACCACCTATAAAAATGGTGATGACTGGGGGATGGTGCAAATTGCTGTGTTTTAACCACATTAGTTTAAGTGTATAATTTTTAGTTTAAGAAATTTAAGCCCAAAAAAACCGGATTTACCTGTCAATTTACCATCCGGTCATCAGTCACGTGGCTGGACAATCCCACATTTAGTTCGATGATTTTCCCAGCGACAGAAACCTCCATGTTGAGAGCTGGGATTTTTCAGCCACGATTCATAACACCGGAGAACAATCCATATTCATCGCAGTCTTAAGCACTGATTCAGTAAAACTTTCCGTCTTAAATAAGCATTTAACCATTAAATACTAGGGTGATTCATAAATGCTCTATGGATAAAACATGATATGACCACATATAACCACTATTCACCATGATTTACCAGTATTCACCATTATTTACCAGTATTCACCATTATAATATCATGCTTCATCACAAAGTTGACAGAGCCTTGCCGTTTTTTCCGTTTTTCCGCATTGCCATTGTTGCGCCGATCTGGGCTTTGTCGCCTGCACAGAGGGTGAACGTCATCCCGTCAGCTGATTTCTTAGCTAAAAAAGGGGCATACCAGCTCCAGACCATAGTTACTATTATATAGTTTTAGCTGATTATAGTGAAGACTATGGTATCCCAACTCGAAAACAATGGATCGTACTTTTCGTTTTCTCCAGCATGATTCTGCTATGGTTGATGATCTTGGGACGATTGCACGCACACTTAAACCCCATGGTCTAGATAGCGTCTCCAAAAAGTGATTTATCCTACTGACTATATCTATTTTTTGAAAATCGTGGTGAAAAAAGCCCTGAATTCTCTCAAAACTCCTCATTTACCAAACAGGTGGTTAACTTTGATTTCTATATTATGTAATTTTGTATTCGATATGGTTATTGGTCAAAAGCCTGGTACCCAAATTGTGTATCCAAAGTCATAGCTGGTTGATATTGGTTGCTGGTAGGTTTAAAGACCCATCACCATATATCTGGGCCGGTCATGGACTTAAAAAAACCAAGAAACATCACGGAAAAAAACACCACATGGTGCATGATGAAAAAACTCATTTTCTTCCCATGATACTGTCCCATGGAAAAATCCGAATCATCTTTTTCGAAAATAAGCTGGAAAAAATCATCATGTACCAAATATATATATATATATCCCCATTGTATTTGAAACCATCGATGAAGTTCCCATTTAACTTGGATGTTCTTATTGATATCCATGTAGTACTACTAATTACTTAATTGATATCAGTATTGCTGTTTATTATTATCATTATTAAAATTACGTACTATTTATAGTTGCTTATCCCTTTCAATAAGGTCATTGGGGATGATTCCTCACAATCTAACCATCATGAAATATCACATTATATTCCCATAACATCACAATCCTTGTATGATCATCGTAAGATCATATATTAAAAAAATGATATCCCTATCACATCTCACTATTCACTATAACATCATTATATCAGATTGTATCAGATTGTATCAGTCCTTTCCATGTTGAAATATCATATTTCATCATATTCTATTCCCATAACATCACATTTTTCATGATCAGTCGTCCTTTCCATCTTTTCTTCCCATCCTTCCCTCCGTCTGCCGCACCCCGCTCCGCCGCTCCGCCGCTCCGCACCTCACTTGCCCTCGCCTTCCGCCGCTTCCGCCGGCGCCGCAGCTGCCGCAGGAGTCTCGGCCGGGCGGGGGTTCAACCTCAGGGCGGAAAAAAGCCATGGGATCTGCTCGGATTTCAGCATCCACACTGGGATACCCTCTGGTAATTTAACAGTTTGCTATTGAAAATGACCATAGAAATAGTTAATTTTCCCATGAAAAAATGGTGATTTTCCATAGCTATGTTAGTTTACCAGAGGGTAATAGTATTTAATACTGTAGGATTTAAACATCAATAAGTAGAATTGGCAGAATGGGATTTTTATTGGATTTCACCATACATTTTTGTGGGGAAACCATGGTTAAAACTTAGGGACATCAATATGAACGATGGGTGAAAAATATATGAAAGTGGATGGATTATAAAAGGAACATCTTCACCGGAAACCATGTTTTCTTGCTACAAACATCAGAGATTTCCTGGATTGTTTATAATGTCTGAGATAAACAATAAGATAATAGGATTTAAGGGAGATAATACCATGGTGTGTATAATGGCTGGGATAAAATGCTACATATTGCACTATCAGCCACGATTGTTTATAATGGGATAGTGGGATATAACCATCAACAATGGGATCTCAGAGAGTCAACAATGAGGCCAGGGAATCCAGTTTTCTGCAACATGAACAAGTGGGCTCGTAGCCATGAACAAAAAAATGGAACAATTGGATACTGGTTGGTGGTTTCAATCCCTCTGAAAAATATGAAAGTCAATATTGGTGGTTCCAACCATATTAGTCAATTGGATGGGAAGGATTATCCCATATACTATGGAAAATAACAGTCATGTTTGATCCATAATGTCCTTTCGGTAAAAATAGAAGGCCGGTTTGGTACACCATCTATCATCATAGAAACCTGTTGTTAAAGGGGTTTCTTCAAACCCCTCTATTAATCAACCAACCAATGGGAAAAGGAGACTATGATTGGGATTTCGAATTGGAAGAATTGGACTCACAATGATTCACATTGACTTCGCCAATCAAACGTGGGGAATTCGTGAAACACCAATGGTGATCTATAGCAGCTCAACTGTGGCTCCCTGGCTTCCGATAAATCCTGGCAAAGTTCAACACCTCGAATGCGTTTCGGATCTTTGCGGATCTTTTTCGATCAGGGTTGCTTCAAACAGCCCAGGTACCGTTTTTGGATGTTTTTGGTAACTTAGCCACCAAAAGATTGCTATCATTGATCTATAGCGGCTAGAAGAGCAACCTGCAAGGTGAAGATTTTATGGAACAGCAGCGGTAGCATCTGAAGAACTTCCGCTTGGACATGCCGTGCTTCTCTGGAATCCTTCAAAACAACAGGAGGTTCGGTGGGATATGGATTGAGATACTTGATTCCTCCACCTATGGTTTAAAAAAAATCATTCACCAACCAAACAATTATCTAATTAGTGTTAGTAAAGCAATAATTAGTAAACAATCCCCAAATTTAGCATACATGGGTGGCATAAATCATAAACATATGGGTGGTTTATTATTGCTTTATTCGCATTACCAAGGTAGGTGATCTACCACATTCTACCTGCACTGCGACCCAACCCATACCCCCCTTCAGAAATCGGTCGAGCGGCCATCAACACAGCCACCAGGGAACGAATCTGACGGATTTTCAGATCGCAGATGGCTACCCTCTGGTAAACATACAAAAAGCTATTGAAAATGGCCATTGATAGTGGATTTTCCCATTAAAAATGATGATTTTCCACCATTGATAGTGGATTTTCCCATGAAAAATGATGATTTTCCACCATTGATAGTGGATTTTCCCATGAAAAATGATGATTTTCCATAGCAGACTGTTAGTCATTACCAAATGGCTATGGGGAAATGTTGGGTTTTGGGAATCGACATTAATAAGGCCTTAATTTCAGGGAATCTCCCAGCAAAATATGGCCAAAAATATATGGTACAATTTACGTATTTCCATGACTTAGGATCCTGAAGATCTCCCAAATTGAACTGGTGAAATCGAGCTACTTCTGATTCTTTACAGGAGTTTGATGCTCCCATACTTCTCCTAAGGACAGATTTTTCGGAAGAGATCATGGAACTGGTCACCTGAGCTGTCACATCAACAAGTCACGAAGTCAGATCACCTGGGGGTCATCTGAAGAATGGTTGAAGACCTATTAATGGCATGAAATTCTGATGCTTGGTGGTTTCAACATGTTTCAACATGTTTCAACATGTTTCAACATGTTTCAAGCGAAATGTGAAACAAACGAGTCAAACGGTACAATTTTCAACCCAAGTGACTGGTAACCATCACCTGAACAAACACCTTCACCATCCTTGGAATTCCATCCTCCGTCCCCGTCCAAGGTACCAAGTAAGTGCAGAGATCATTGAGTTCTCCTGAAGTGCAACTGATGAGAATGACGTAAATCACCAAAGAGACGACCTCACAAAATTCGCAGGGCTCAAGGGCAAACAATGTGATGATCGTTCAATGCGAACAGAAGATCTTCATAGCTGTCATAGCTCATGTAGATAGGGTGTGTCCAAAAATGGTGTGGACCTGGTTTATCATCAGTTTCCCAATTTCCAAATTGTTTTTTCTTGGGGGTATCTGGTATCCATGGTATCCAGTCTTTTTGGAGAAAATCATAGAACCGCAATGGAATCCCATATCTGTGACACGAAGTAGACTTGGTCGTCAAAGGAGAAACGTGCTCCATCATAACATATCTATAGCATTCCATATCCATTTCACCCTGGCTATACGACCTGTCCCCCAAAAAGGGATAGTAACACCCAGAAGCGGTGCTGCCAAAGAGACAGGGAAACTACATCGGTACTGGAAACTGAGTTGTTTCGCAAACTCCTGGCACTGCAGCAGAGTTTATGTGGCCATGCTGCAGTTTTAACCTTTTTCAACCAGGTGGTCAAAAACTTAACACAGATTCACACATTAGACAAATTTGCGAATTCCATGATAATACCTGGTTGTTTTGATAGTCACCGACCTCAAGGGAGTTCCCTCACAAAAAAAACAGCGCCAACTCTTTGTTGCCGCGCCTCGTTTTTGAAGGTGTGGAAACTAATCCTCAATGGCGATCCACAACAACTGTGCCACCAAAAAAGTGAAGGATAGATGTCATGATCATGTCATCCACATCAAAACAAGGGGTACCCTCTGGTAAACATACAAAAAACTATGGAAAATCACCATTTTTAATGGGACAACTCACTATTTCGACTGGACCATTTTCTATGTCGCTATTTTGACATCACCAGAGGCTAGATCCAGAATTTTCCGACTGCAGCACCTCAAAGGTGCCCCTTTAGCTGTCCATGCCCTGGTTCCGTTCTGCCAAGGATCTCCATGGTCAAACTCAGCAAACAGATGCAGGCCACCTGCAAACACATGGCCTCCAAAAACACATCCGTCCAGGAATCCTGCGGCCAAAGAATCTGTGCGACGATGATGAGACTTCAAAGGAAGACATCTCTGTATCTTCTAGATATGGAGGTCTAAAAAACAGACGTTTTTGGAAATCATGCAGCATTAGACCATTTTGCATTTTTAGTATTGAAACTTCCGTGGTGACGACTGGGGATCCACCAGCCATTAAGACACCTCCAAGCTTGATGCATCTTGATGCCCTACCATAATCTTGATGAACACACACTAGACAAGAATGGATCGTTATATGATCCGGCAGGAACTGAATCCTGAAACATGCAAACCAGCCTAGATCGTTAGATTAATAAAGGAGCCACATGAGGTACTTCTCGAAAACGATGTAGGGTATCCAATATTGTCAAACGG
>Ga0126342_10023278_pt1 | contig 10152 bp, 11 predicted proteins | sample Cyp1metagenome_FD_92528 | JGI IMG/M metagenome (GOLD analysis project Ga0126342, IMG submission 92528) | Coral microbial communities from Lord Howe Island, Old Settlement Bay, Australia - Cyphastrea 1 metagenome | ecosystem: Host-associated > Invertebrates > Cnidaria > Coral ... | reverse complement strand
GGAGAGGAGAGGAGAGGAGAGGAGAGGAGAGGAGAGGAGAGGAGAGGAGAGGAGAGGAGAAGAGCAGGCAACTGACATAAAATCTAACAACCCTCACCTGGCAGGTGGGGAAAAAAACATATAATATTTTGTTCTCAAAGATTCCAGCATGTTCCACCCATGACGCACAACTTGTTCGGCCACTGACCGGGGCAGCCAGAGTTTCCCACAGTAAATCAACCTGAAGAACTTGTTGGTGGAGCGCAGCCCAAACTGCACAACTCGAAACAACTCTTTTTCGCATTCCTTGGCCCCGGCAAGGGGTGCTATTGGATAGGGTCATTGATCATATGAGCTCATATAGCTATTAAAAAAATATCTCCCCCACACCTATATCAAAAATCAACTATCATTGCTCAGTTTGTGTGGTTCATATGCGGGGTATATACAATATATATATATATTATCAGGATTGGATTATGGCTAATTAGATATGTTCAAAAATCAAGTGACTGGAATGTCACCATCCTGGACATTATCCACGACGCTGCCAAGCCAAGCTCCCAGTAGCGCTGCATCAAAGCCTTTGCCAAGGCCCCTTGGAAAGTTTCTCAACCTGGGCAGAAGCGAGGCGTCAAACTGGTGGGGATAACCTTGAAGTATAGCAACCTTGAAGCAACCCTTTGGGAGGTTACCGATACTGTGTTTGGGTACCCACAAAAAGAGCTATAGCCTATAGCAAATATTTCTTACAGCTATGCCAAAAAGCGAAGTGATCTTCAGCTCTTGCTTTGAGAACTCCATGATAGTAGTTGTTTTTCCACGCTGCTTGCAGTAATCCACGAAGCTTTCATAGGCCAGACCAAGTTTATGTTCCAAAACACCATTCCCAAACAGACTGCAATGGACGGCAAGAAATATTATAGCCGATGCTAAGTCATCCTTTCCCCAACCACATATCGCATATGTGTGGGCGAGGTCAATGCGAATCTTGTCAGGCCGTAATCCATTGGGAACTATTCTCCTCAAGCTAGAGACCCGACCACTTTTGAATGGATTTGCAGCCAGGCGATCACGTGGCCAAGTTCGCACTTCTGCGTTGGGCCCCAAGTTCCACCACTCCTTAGATGGGATAAGGTGGAAGGTGATAAACTAAAATTATAGGGAAAGGATGAAAATGATATTTCTTCATGGCTTTAGTCAAGATTCCTTGCCATCACATCTATGACAAATCTGGCGACTTGTGAAGCCGCTGTAGAGGCGATATGCAGATCGTAACCATGGCTAATCACCCTTTGTTCCCAGAAAATGGAAGTAGAAGCGATGGGTTTCACCCTTCCAAGTCACCTGCCATTTGGAAAAAATGATTAGGTAAAGTGCAGAAACACCACATATGGGGACATATGGGAACAGAACACTGACTGCACATCATTGGATACCTGGCCTCGATACCTTCTGCATACAGTTTGTTGCAGTCACTTGCAAGACTATCAAGTAGGCACTGCTGAGTCTGCCCATGTGGCGCGTAGTTCTCGGACGGGAGCAGCATAAACAGCATCCGGGTTGTGAAAGTGTTCCTCAGTACATGCGCAGGTGAATGGCCCCAGAGGAAATAGGCCAGCAATTACTTTGAAACATACGACCTTCAGGAGGAACCAATAAAAATACAGACTTTCTACCAAAATTCTTCTTGGAGTTCAACAAGTCATCCATGGACAAGTTGGCATCCTTCTTCCATCCAAGTGCCCCTTGAAAACTTACAATGAGTACTGGGCGCTTGCAGCGTCCACGGCCCTCGTCACCATGTAACATGTAGGGAATAGTTCGGGTTGGGTGTTCTGTCGACTCTCCCTCGGCCTTTTGATATTTGTCCCAAAAACCAGACAACATGGCCTCTACATCAGGCAAGTTGTTTAAAGTCATCCCTCCAAAGAAGAAGAAGCCACCATACTGTTCAAGCACTATCTTTGCCCAGCTCGACAAGTGCATGACTGGCCAAGGTCGTAGCTCCATCTTCCGACGTCTGGAAACCCTGATGGGGGTTGTCACAGTGGAGACTGGCACGGGAAGAGCTTTCCCCTTTTTTTGGATGTAGCCATACAAGTTTCTACTATGGTTTTTTCCGGTGCGAAGATTGCGACCACATCGTGATAGGCCCGAAATGGTGTGATCACGGACTCCTTACTAGCCAAACCCTGAAAAGAGAAACTATATATATGTATAGATAACATATAATCATATTATTTCGAAAATACATATATCAATATATACAGATACGTGAAAGCAAAAACAAATAGCTCATATCATTGGAAAGGGTCCTTTCTTGTTCAACAATTTCTCGGTTTTCTGGACTTGCCGCAAGACATCTTCAGCAGTTGCCTTGGCTGTAAAAGCCAGCATAACTTGAAAGATACCCACGTAATGTTGTTTGAGTGTTGCTATTCAATACTTGTCCCATGAAAGGCCAAGGCACTCCATTGGCAAAATTCTCGATCATCTCAGTTTGAAGTTCCTCCCCAGAAGTGTCGCTCTGCACGTCGCAGCAGCCTGAGCAGGTTGTGGATTTAGGATATATGCATCTATATGCATCTATATGCATCTATATGCATCTATATGCATCTATATGCATCTATATGCATCTATATGCATCTATATGGTTGTTTGGGGGCTAAAGTCGCATGAATGGAAAGCAATGGCTAATGAAGCCGAGTAACCTCTAGAAACCAGCTCAGGTCGGTGACCTGGCAAATGCAGCATCACATGTGCTCTACAACATGTGTGTGTAAATACAGATATTCACACACACACACAGCTGATTGCCCAACTCTGTGCATTTGCCTCCACCGGTTCCTTTTCTTTCTCCCACACATGTGTCTCGAGTCCCGAGGGGTCTTGAAAGCTTTTTGAGATCTCTGGCTTTAATGCGACTGCTCCAGGCGCAAGGCAATGCATCCCCAACAGTAAACCAACAGCTGTTTTTGACATTGGATCATATGACACAAATAGAAAAAGAATATAAATATAAATCAGGCATCGCCATCAAAAGCCACGCATGTCACATCATACCAACAAAAACCAAGTATATTCATTCCTTGGGTGTCTCAGTCTTAGTCTTTGCCTCCTTGCCCTTTTTGGACTTCTTTGGCTTCTTTGGAGATTTGGCTGGTTTCTTGGGGCTAGTACCCTTAGAAGCCTTAGGCTTTTTGGGGGCCCCGGTTGCCAGCATCAGACGAGGCAGCCCTTTGCGACGACACGCCCCTGTGCAGGCAAATGGTGGAATTATGTCAGGGCTGGGACAGGGGAACAGCGCTATGGAACATGGGAACAAGACACTGGATTTTTAAGAGCTAGGGTTCTGTAAGTCTGATCAAGCTGCTTGACCCTTTGAAGCATCCCGTTCATGGCAACATCGAGCTTGGTGATCTTGCAATATGTAGCTTGGATAGCGTCTCGCTGGTTCCTCATATATGTTGTTAAATTCATATGATTGCAGTGGCACAGAACCATGAATACTTTTGACAAATTAAATGCTATGAGTTGAACATCAATGGCCAGCTCAAGATTCTTGTCCATTGTCTCAGGGTTCACAGTAGCTTCCGAGAGATGGTGAGTGAGCTCGCCATGCATGCTCTGCAGCTTGTTCCAAATGTCCTGGATCTGTGCCACCAGCCTAAGTTGGAGCAAGCACATGTTACTTCACACACACACACACCCACATGACCACATGTCTCATTGCCCCGCCGGTACCCTGTGAAGCTGCAGGCTTCAGCCCATCCATCCAAGCAACGATTTGGCCACAGTACTATCGACTTTGGCCAGGCGATCCTGCCCGGGATGTGAGATGATGTGAGGCTAGGTACCAACTTGAAAGCATGCCGACGTGATCCGACATGTAGATTTTCGAATCTATGTGTGGATGTTGGACCTGGATTGTTGGATTTAAGAGTGCCTTTGCAGGATCAGAAAAACAGCTAGCATGTGTGACAGTAGCGGTCCATCTCGGTCTGGCACTTGTCCAGCTTGCGGCCAAGCACATCAACATATTGGGGCAGGACATGTATTGGACTTGTAGTCGACGTCACAGTGGGGAATCGCAACCTTGGATCTTGCAACGAGCTGGGACTTTCTTGTGCATATTCTGTATACGTGTAAGTGCACATAATACATGCATACATGCATATCATATACATATTATACCATGCATTATATAATCTTCACATCGGCGTGGATGTCCCAACCAGGTCAGGGAACTTGAAACTCATGCACTTGGACATATCAGGGGCTTGAGGGGCTGGATCTGCACCATCTGCACCACCGGTCTGCTCAGATTCCACTGTCGGAAGGTCACTTTCCAACAGCGTGCCATCTTCGTCCTAGAGGCCGGGGGGAGCTGACGGGAAAATTCACATGATGGATTTTGAATGGGGGAAACGGAAAGCAGTGGATTAGACCCCTCCTGCATGGCAAAACTTCCTGTTCTATCGGTCTCTTCAGTCTCCAAGTCAGCAAGCTCAAAGCGTTCATTGAGAACGCAGCGGATTTCCTCTTCCCCGTGCACCTCATTTGTCCTAATTTGTTTATTCCCGGTCTTCTTCTGCAGCGCTTCTGCCCAAGCCCATGCATGATCGCACATTTTCCTGGGCAGATATCAAATTATATAATCGCTATTTTGTTTAAAGAACAGTACGAGGTAATCCATCAAATCGCACTGACTGGGTGTCGGTCTTGTTCCAGCCACCCCTCTTCTGAAGATACTCTTTTGTGTACCAACCACCTTCCATAGAATTTTTGTTGCTCTTGGTGTGCTTCTTCCTAATGGTGACCTCCATCTCGTCCAGCGAACCCTTTTCCTTCAACATCTTAGTCAGCTCCTTCCCTTAGATGGACCCAGCATTTGGATTGTGACTTGAACTGTGAGTTTTCATATATGAAATGTGCAAGTTGAGTTTTCGGTTTTTATTACTGCTGCCAAAAAACTTCCGGCTTCGGTTTTCCACATTTGATGTGCCTCCTTTGAACATTTCAACACCCCACCCTTCCTTGGCTGGAAGTAGCGGTGAAGCCTTAGTATCCAACATGCATGCTGCTAATGTCTGGGAACTATTCAATATCTGGTTGGGAACTGCATGCTTTGCAAAATCACCACCTAGAAACCGGAAATACGTCGGGGATTTCCCACGTCTGGAAGGACGATGGGGCGATGGGCTCCCTGGTGGGCTACCCGCCACCGTTGACTCAGCCACTGTTGGGGTCGGTGTAGCTGGGCTGGGCTCAGCACCAGCTGCTTCAGGTGACACTTTGTCTGAGCTGGCACTGGCAACTTCCCCAGGCGGGGTGGGCTCAGGAACAGTGGTTTCCTTTGACGGCTCAACAGGTTCTGTGTGGTCCATTTTTTCAAAGTATGGTGATTCCCTTGGCTGAGCATCAGTCCAATGATTTTCCCAGGAAAGAAGCTCCAAAGAATCATTTGGCACTGGTTGACCATCAGTGATCGTAAAATCACGTGTTGGGGCATCTTTCAGGGTATCGGACTTCTCTGGGACAGATCCCTCAGGCAGCCCAGCGCAGTACGACCCACCTTGCGAAGCTGTGCAAGGAGCTCCTGGGCTTGACAAACATGCGTGTGTGTGTGTGTGAGTGTGTGTGTCTGTGTGTATGTATGTGTGGGACTCTTTTACTCTCTCTCTCTCTCTTTCTCTCTATCTCTCTCTCTCTCTCTCTGTCTGTGAGGGTTTATATGCAGCTTAGTTACCAGGCATGTCAGGGGATGGCACAGTAAGGGATGGTTGGTTGGAAAGTTTTCGACGAAGTGTCTCAATACGCTCCTTCTTCACCTGAGCTGTATAACACGAGATTATATATATATATATTGTGCGATGTGCATTTCGTAGCTATGGGCTGCATGAGATTCGAAAGAATTGGATAGAACAGCTGCTCTGAACACTAACTATTGCTTTCAAGCCACGCGGATCATCTCAGCAAGGTCACGTTTTTTTGATTCGGAACCACCTGCACCTTCAAACTTAACTGCCTCCATCCCTTCAAGCAGGGTCTTGGAACTATTAAGCCGGGAAGCCATGCTCAGCCTAAATGGTCTTCAGGAAATTTATATGACATGTGCTAGTGTGTAACTCCAAAAATGCAAAGTGGATGATGTTCAGCAGGTTTTTGGTGCAAACATGCGCTTTTCAGGACTTACTTCGTGAATTACTAAATTCTGAAAAGCACACTTTTTCAGTTTGCGCTCGTTTGCGCTTTTTTGCGCTCGTTTGCGGGTATTTGCGCTCGTTGCTGCGGGTTGTTTTTCGCAGCCAAAAACCCCCTAGAAGCATCTGGAAGCTGTACCAGCCACACAAGTTGCACAAAAATGTGGAAATGTCATAGAGTTTCATTCTGAACATGTGCGCGGCCGATTTCATCCTCTAAATTAGACTAAATATTGAAACAGGCTCTGAAACCGGCATCACTCTGCAGTGCCATAAGTTCTGCACGCGTCTCAGGGTCGCCAAGGACCTCCCAAAATCATATTTGAGATAGCTAGCAGTATGTATGAAGCTTGATGGAAAGGAGCTGACTTGGGAAATCCAGCCTCGCGCTCATAGTCCTCTACGAATTGGGTCATCGCACTTACCCAAGGCTCTGGGATCCTGGAGGAAAAGAGATACAGAGAAATCAAGAATACATGTTCCACTGGAAAATAATTGGCCAACACCCTACCTCAAGAGCCGGGAATTGAAGAGGTACTTGAGCGGCCCCACAAGCTGTGCGTCATCCCAAACATCCCCCATTGGGAGGCGCCGAAATTGTTCAACTGGGTCCAAATCCCCTGACAATTGTGGCTTGTAACGCAAGTCCCGTCTGTATGGAGTACCAGACACATGGGCTTCATAGACGCCCAACAGAGCTCTCCCAAATCCAGCTGGATAAGACCTAAGTGGGAACAACTATGGAACTATTGTATATCAATAATCCCCCAACATATAACCCATATCCTTCATCGCAGTAGCCACGGGACTGTGAAGCTCGCAGCTCAGGAGTGCCGTGAAAGCGCTTGCGACCACTTCTGTCGATGTATCGTCCTTAGCAAGCAGCAAGGCAGCAATTGGGGCGCGATGGAAAAACACTCCCATGGGCAATATATATTGCAACACGGTATTGCCTTTAAGTTTCGAGTAGTTCTCAAAGTGGTATTTTGTTCACGATCTTCTTTTCGAAGGGGTCCAAGGTCAAGTGCTTCAATTTCCCTCATGTTTGAATAACAAACTGTGGGCTTCGCAGAACCCGATCCGTGAAGCATCATCCAAAACCTTCACTGATATACCTTAGTTACAGGTGGACATGACCCCCAGATGGTTGTTTCAGCTAAACTTTTTATGCAGTAGTGCAATCCTCACCCAGCTACGAGAGACACTTTGTTGCAAATCCAATCCATTCGCCTGTGACGAATTAATAGCGAATCACGAGGTTGCTCCAGTGTCCATACCATGTTTCTGGATAGCGTAACCAAAATTGCCAAAGTTAACCTGGGCCCAATGGAGTCAGTAGGTTGCATTTACAGTAATCATATATGGAACAAAATTAAAACAGAACATACATCACCAACCCACAGGTTCAACTTGCATGGATGAGGAACCGTGAAACTTGGACGTTTCCAACTCGAATCCATTCAAGCATGATATTACCAGAAGTGTTGACGAGGGTGCGCCAACTAGTTCCACGAGACGGCACTCCCCAACTAGAGCAGTCAGGGGCAAAATGCACGAAAGCGCCCACTGGCATATGAAGGAGGGTCCAAATCACTAGCCTCAGTCAGCGTTAGCTGCCAGGGGACCCTTCATCCATATCCATGGGGCAAAGAAATATAAATAGAATGATATAGGATTACAATTATATATATAATATATTATAACATAAAATACACGCATTATACATACATATAAATATATATATATATATATCATAGTGCCCATGTCCGGAGTAATACATATCAGGTGAGGAACAACCACCCTGCCGAAGAATTGAACTGCATGACACGGTCATTGAAGTTCTTGTCATAGGAAGCAACCCGGTATCCATTCTCGTGCCTAGGCAAGTCAAGGGGCCATTGTTCTGGCTAGACAAGGTCTTACAGGCCGTCTGGGGAATGGGCATGACTCTGGTGAGGGCCTGGGCCCCAGCAAAGACTTCGAAAAAATCGAAGGATTGAGGGCTGGCATAGTCATCAAGCCATCCCATCATCAATACCTCATGGGATGAGAGACCCGGAGTTATATATAACGGACGCTACTCAACAATTCAAGGGCTGTCAGTTCTATCAGGGCCCCAGCTATTGCTATCAGCACCTGCAAAGACGATTGAAGTCTATGCGTTTGTGTGGAGCGATGTGCATATGACTGAACCCTTGTCCATTGGGTTTTTCAATAACTGGGCAGTAGCACCCCTTGGTCAACTCGACTAGCAAAACTGCAACCTGGTTATCCCACCTTCGGTGCCTGCACATGTTGCAGATTGAACACCGGAGAGTATTCCATGGCCTTCACCGTGGACTCTGACCCTAAAGCTGTAGCTAACTGTTGTAGCTTTGAAACCCCAAACTGCTACGGTTTGGTTTGGAATGCAGAACAATTGTTTATCCAGCAGAATTCACCTGAACTTCCATACCCAGAAAAAACACCACCCATTGATTTTGGGGTAAAATTGCCTTGCCACAACCACAAGCGCAGCGGCAACAAGCGAGGCAGAAGTGGCCAGTGAGGATAGCAGTCCGCATCCAGTGAGGTCTCCGAGGCATTTTGCCTGCAGCAGAGGATCAATAAGATATATATATATATATCCTCATATATCATTTGCGAAGTCAAATTTAAGACAATTGAACTGTGTCCAGCTAGCCAGACTTACTGCGATCTAAAGGGAGTTGAAGGGATGCTATTGATTTTTCATCCAGGAAAGCTTCATGGATGCGCATGGGACCTTACCCACTGCAAATTGTGAATAGATCTCGACATATCATCTGATTGCTATGCAACCAAACCCCTCAGCAACGGATTGATGCATGCTTCGCATGCTGACCCTGTACGAGAAAGACCGTGATCTGCACAGTCAAACGTAGTCACCAAAGGAAGCTCAGGAGACTCAGGACGTGTTTTTGTACGCCTTGGATCCACGGGCCAAGTGTCCGAGAAACATGTGGGAAACTAAGGTGGGTATATATATATATGCATGTATATATATATATATTATATTAATATATAATATATACATGTGTATATATATATATATGTGTGTGTGTGTAATCTTATTAATTATAAGCCTTCTAGGTATGTTTTCAAGTGTAGACCCATATCATTTTAAATCCATCAGATTCTGTTGCTATGTCATTTGTTTGGTGGTGCTGTTGAATATTCGGACCCCTTTTCCCTGGTAATTGTTGTAGGTGTAGGAGAATGGCGAAAGGAATGCAAATGAAGTGTGGGGGCAAACCAACTTTTTAACAAATCGCAGCCAAAGCAACCAGCTTTGCAATCTCCTTGGCTTCGTCCAAGCTCTTTCCATCTTTGAGGGCCTTCTTCTTGGCAACATGATATGCAGATGACTTTCGGGAAGCCTTCTTCTTCCTGTCTTCATCCCCCACAGTTGCCGTAGTAGATGCATCATCCGGAGGTGGTGCATCTGGAGGTCCACCACCTGAAACTCCATCACCAGTCTCAGCAACATCAGCGGCTGCGCATGTGGCCACAGCGCTGGCCATGGCAAGGCCACCAGCAGCCAACTCAGTAGCAGTGGATCCAGCAGCACCATTGGATGGGGCAGCTAACTTTCTGACCCTGGCCTTTGGCCTGGGCTTTGGCTTTGGCTTGTCAGAAGAATCAGCTGTTGACTCTGGCTTGGGCATGTCAGATCCTCCCGGCCGCTTTGGCTCCTCATCAGATCCTCCGGCTTGAACTTTCTTCCCCCGGCGCTTCGGCTCCGGCTTCGTCTCATCAGATCCTCCGGCTGGAACTTTCTTCCCACGGCGCTTCGGCTCCGGCTTGGGCTCATCAGATCCTCCGGCTGGAACTTTCTTCCCACGGTGCTTCGGCTCCGGCTTCACCTCATCAGATCCTCCGGCTGGAACTTTCTTCCCACGGCGCTTCGGCTCCGGCTTCACCTCATCAGATCCTCCGGCTGGAACTT
>Ga0126342_10023277_pt1 | contig 10152 bp, 14 predicted proteins | sample Cyp1metagenome_FD_92528 | JGI IMG/M metagenome (GOLD analysis project Ga0126342, IMG submission 92528) | Coral microbial communities from Lord Howe Island, Old Settlement Bay, Australia - Cyphastrea 1 metagenome | ecosystem: Host-associated > Invertebrates > Cnidaria > Coral ... | reverse complement strand
GTGTTTATTGACATACTACTATATTATATTGTCAATATGGTTTATGGTAGATATTTATTGACATACCTGCTATGGTTTATAAAAAATGAGTTGATGTGTTTATTGACATACTACTATATTATACTACTGTCAATATGGTTTATGGTAGATATTAATTAACATGCTTACTATGGTTTATAAATGATTATAAAGCAACAAACATCACAACGGGGGGGCACCACCTTGTAGGGAATGAGTCCTTTGAGGTGACCAAAAAACCAGCACCTTCGAAACTTTTGAATGCAACAACTCCTGAATTCGATAGGTATCGCAGTGAACAAAAGGAACAATTGACTGGAAAAAATCACTGACTAAACTCACTTTCCAGGCACCTAGTCTGCTCCGGCAGTCTGCTTATCCAACCAACCAGCTCATGTGCAATGAACCCAGGGAGCCCCAGGGAGCCTGGTATCTTGGATTGGAACTTGCACAACTCGGGGATAATCCTCGCAGTGTCAGAGTCGGGTCCCCATCGGATTGTGGTTTTGGTTTTGGGTGGAAAACAGAAGGGAACCAGGCTGAGTTTCTTGCGTCTATGCAACAGCTTATTTCTAAGGTAGCAGTGGGCAATTCACCATCTGCAAACAATTATAATACTTGATCTAAATGTGTTACCTTGCCATGTTTTTCGGTGCTTGGGTTAGTTGTATCCCACAAAACATGCGACAAAACGCCGCAAGACGCCGTCATGGTGTGGTAACCTCACTGCTTTCTTGGGGCTGGGTTTGGAACAGACTCATCATCACCAAATCATGATGGGAATGAAACTAACAACAACATATACCCTCTGGTTATTTAACATAACCATGGAAAATGGCCCATTTATAGATGGTCTTCCCCAAAAAAAAAGGGTGATTTTGTTGACCAGAGGGTATCTCAACCACATGAAACCACCAACGTCAAGTAGGTGGCATCCGATTAGGGGAAGCTAGGATGGAAACCAACAATTCCGAACGAATCCTTCATTCCTGATTTCTTCAGATACATGCAAACTTGGGTGACACCAACTGAATCAACCAAAAGATGCAAGCAATAACAAACCATCACCAAAATCACCATTTTAATGGGTGGTATAAACGATCCCCAAATGGTAGGTTCATTATTAGGTTGCCATGAAAAATGATCCAAAACTACAACCAGAACAGACCAGGTCTCCCAGAGTTTCAAGTCTGACTGGTTTCAACCCATACAATATGCTCGTCATTTTAGGATCATCATCCCATTTCTATGTTTGCAACAAAAAACATTTTCTTCACCACCAACATAATAATAATCATCATCACCATCATCCATATGTCCAATATCTATAGATTATATCCCCATGTTCATTCATGTTCTGTAGGTCATTGCCAATCTTAGGTACCCGGCAAAAAAACATCAAGGATTCAACATGATTCAACTACATATTCCCAGTTTCTATAGGTTATATCACCATGTTCATTGAAGTTCCACCGGCTAAGCATGGTTCCCTACCCCCGCCTGATGGCCAACTGCTGGAAGATAAAGGTTTTGACCTTGGGCCATTCGATCCACCGTTTTTCATATGTGAAAATTTAATGAAACTAGGAAATATAACCATTAGAATGCCAATTTGAATGATGAAAACAAGGGGGAAATGAATGAACATGATCATTCTCCAGATTTCCCGGTATATATATCCGTTCAAAAAAAACATTTTGGTACTTACCCTTGCCATGAATCGCGTTGATCCATAGACCCGAAAACGTTGGTAACGGAAATCTGGTGCCCTCCCAGTTTACGTCAACCGCCTTGATCCCAGAGGGTGTTCAGCATCGAAAGTGGACCACTCCAATCAATTTGATGATAACAAATAACGATGACTCAACCGTAGGGTTTTCCCAAAAAAAACATGGTTTAATCATTAGTCATTCGATAACGTCAGTTTTTGTCATTCATGGGGGTTAAATCCTTCCACTATCATGAACGGGATGACTCTGAGTCTTATGATGGGTGTATATATATATATGATTCCGTAGTAGTGGAATATGTTGACAAAAAAAACAGATGAAAATTCGATGATAACCATGTGGAAGTTTCCAAGCCATGGGGGTACCATGATAAACCATGTGAAGCGGCTGCGTCCCAGGCTGGTTGGGCTTCTGAATCGGAGATCAAAGGACGATAAGTCAACACGATGTTCCCAAAGACATCGTGTTTGTGAAACCCACAACATTGAGAATTATGAATATTATATATATATATATATATATATATGTGTGTAGCTGATTACATATATCATACGTGTAATGCACATCTATCTATCTATCGATCTATCTATCGATCTATCTATCGATCTATCTATCTATGTATCTATCTATCTATCTATCTATCTATCTATCTATAATATGATTAAAACAAGAATAAACCATCCCCCAAATCACCATAAATAGGTGGTATAAACAATCAAAAATGGTGTTGTTTATTATTGTTTTAACCATATTATATATATAAATATAGATAGATAGATAGATAGCTAGCTAGCTAGCTAGATAGATAGATAGATAGATATACATATGGCCATGAATCAAAACCCTGGCATCCTAGGTACCCTAAAGTCGATGGTACAGCTGGAACCTTTCTTCACCCAGTCGTATGGTGTCATGTAGCAATAATCAAAGGCAACTTGCCCATTCAAAATCATGTCAACTCAGATTAAATCCCCAAAAATCGAACTCAATCCCATAAAATGATAAAATCCCACGAAATAGACGATAAAATCCCATCAAACCCCAATGATATTCACGATTGAAATCTGGAAAAAGTGACCCGAGAGGCCGCTTCAGCAGAGGTGCCCATTGAGGAGCTCCTGCCGGGTCATCCAACTCCATCTGCAAGTCGACTTGAAACTCGGCGGCGAAGCCGGCGGAACGTGGTTAAATTTGGAACGGGTTGGAGTTCTGGTTGGTTTTAAGCAATTTCTTGGGGCTATGTAGGTGGGGCCTTTGCGAGACTGATCGTTTTTTTGTGGAACCCTGTTTTTCCCCAAACAGTGTGTCCACACTGAGGGATTATCAGGGTGCTCACGCAGGGCTGCGAGTCTGCGGCATTTTACCTATAAATTTCCGCATGAAGTGGCTCTTGTGAAATCTTAAGCTTGACATGCGTTTCGACGGCGCAGGCTCGCACAAAGTGTGTGTGTGTGTGTGCGTGCGTTCTGGGCTCATTTTGGTCTGCGGCATTTTACGTGTAAATTTCGGTATAAGATGGCTCTTGTGAAATCTTGACATGCGTTTCGACTGCGCAGGCTCGCACAAAGTGTGTGCCCGCGTTCTGGGCTCAATCCGGGGCGCGGCATTTTTCCCTGCAAATTTCCGAAAAAGGTGGCTCTCGTGAAATCTCCACGTGCATTTCGACTGCACAGTCTCGCACAAAGTGTGGGTCCCGGTCATGGGATCGCTCTTCCTTGACCTCATCAAACTCAACATCATCAACCTCCACCTCATCTTCCGCAACATCATCATCCTCCACCCCATCTTCCGCAACATTATCATCCTTTTCATCCATCTCCTCAACATCATCATCTTCCTCCTTCTCTGCATCATTAACCTCCACCTTTTCATCATCCTCTTCATCTTCCGCTTTATCATCTTCATCATCAACATCATCATCATCCTCTTCATCTTCCGCTTTATCATCTTCATCAACAACATCATCATCATCAGCACCATCCTCGCCATCATCATCATCGTCATCATCATCATCATCACCATCATCATCATCATCACCATCGTCGTCATCATCAGCATCACCATCACCATCATCATCAACAACACCATCATCATCATCATCACCATCATCATCACCATCATCATCATCATCATCATCAATATTCATCAACATCGTCATCTTCCCCCTCTACATCATCATCATCATCGTCGTCATCGTCGTCGTCGCCGTCGTCGTCGTCGTCGTCGTCGTCATCGTCGTCATCAGCATCACCATCACCATCATCATCACCATCACCATCATCATCATCACCGCCATTGTCATCATCATCATCACCATCATCATCATCATCACCATCATCATCATCATCTCCGTCATCTGAACACCATCATCATCACCACCACCACCATCATCATCATCATCATCACCATGATCATCATCATCCACATTATCATGCATTATCCTCTCACCCCCCCACACTGTTTGGGTTCTCTTGCCGGGAAATGTTTTTAAGTTGGGAAGTGAAACTGTGAGATTGACATTCGGATATCTGCATGGAGCTCAAAGAATCAAGGTGACGGGCCTGACCATCAACTGCTCCTATATGCTGCATATGCTCCATATATGGTCTATTTACATATATATATATATATATTGATGTAGTGTCCCATGATCCAGTACATGTATATATACATATATTTGTATGTACGTGTAAAAAAATATACATATATATATAATATGGTCATTGACAAGGAGGATAATCCATACATGAAGCATTGGGCATTGCTTTTGTGCAACCATTTTCTTCTTTGAAAATATGCATGACATTTATCTGTTTCCATTTGACCAGCCCAACCCTAGCTTTTTAGTTCAATATAGAGCAGAACGCTGCGCGCAACCGGTCTGAAAAAAAACATTCCCACATGTTCCACGTATGGTATATTGGCTAACGTTTACCACTGGGCTAACCTTTACCCCTCGACACAAACATTTGTTTAAGTTTAAAGCAAACATGAGGTATGGAGCCCATGCGGCTAGGATCCAATATGACCTACATGTGAAGTAAATATTGCAACAGCTCTGACTCAATATCCATTCAAAGCCTTGGCTCTGAGCATGCACATTACCACGCATCTGCTAGCTTCATACTATCAGAGATATGTTTGAAAAACACTGTAGATTAACACAATTTATACGGTAAATAAGTATGTTGAATGTAATCTAGATGTTGTAGTCGCATGTCATATCATCGTATCATATCCCTACAGTTATGGCCCTTTACCAGTTATAAGTCAGTGAGTCACCCCATTTATGGAATGATATCCATATCTTAAAACCATTGAAAGAACAAAACAAAACATATGGAGATAGTCACCCCTTACTAGCCATAAATCCAGTGAGGTCACAGTGAGGTCAGTATAATTTGCCCAGATCGCATCACCATTAGTTATAATCACTAAACACTCTAAACATAAAAGATTAGTTATCACATATCAGAATAATTGATGATAGTCACCATATAATGTATAATTTGTCAAAACTATTATTTATACTCAAACTCATTAGTTTTGGTTGACTCGTAGTACACCGCCAAGCTGAAAAGTTTGCTGATGTCGTGATGCTTCCCGTAATCTCCCACCATGTACAGAGACCTTGCAGTGAGTCGTTTAAATTGGGCCAGATATACACATTCATTTGAGCCATGATCAAGTAAAAAAAATGGATGGTGATCATAAATTCTGATATAACCTCACATTAACCTGCTGATATAACCACACATTCTCATTTAAAAAAATACCAGTTGGCTAGTGGACAATCCCCACCCAGTACAAGCCCGTATGCAGACCAATTAACAATGTGACTTAAGGGTGTATGGAGGCTTCCTAAAATGGGGGTGCCCCCAGTCATCATCCATTTTAGATTGGCATTTTCCATGAAATCAACCATCCAGCTATTGCGGGGTACCCACATGGCTTGGAAACCCCCATATATCCCATGATATCTACAAATATTGCATTAACTATAGATATTAACTCTATATATATATATACATTAACCATTTATGGAAAACCCCAAATCTTACTTAGATCCATGATTTTAACCATATATTAATTAAATCAACTATTCACTGTATATATATATGCGTATAAATTAACTATAGATATCCCATGATATTCCCATGATATCCTCACCAAATCTCCTACTTTAGCAATAACAAGAAGGCCTCCCCAGGGCCCCATCTGCCAGCGACCTGATCCATGGCGGTGGGTTTCAGCCGCAACGCCGAGTTGATCAAACAGATCCGGGGCAAACTGCCACACCTCGTTGGGTGCGCCAGGCGCAGGATCCATTGTGGGTCTGTTCAGGCTGGTATATATATATATATATATGCATATAGATTAATATATATATATATATCTTTCTCTCTCTCTCTCTCTCTCTCTCTCTCTCCCCGTCTTTGTAACACCAAAAAAAATCGAAAAGCGTAGTAAAAACGGTAGGAATTGACGTTTCCATATTTTTGGGGTTTGTTGTATTCCTTTCTCCCGTTCATATGAATGACATACTGCATGTTTGGGAGAGCTATACATGAATGGATCCAGTACTAAACCCGGGTTTTGTTCTTGGGGTACTTAATATTGCGGTGATGTTAAATGGTTTGTCGTTTACATGTAGATGTGACATTTTTTGAAACATACATTCACATATGTCGTTTGTGAACACCTACCATGACTATGGCCATTGTCATGTTGAACACTGGCAGGCAAGCACCTATATGGATTTGTCAAAAGAAGGTGATGCCATAGTAATATACCTAATTAACAGTTGTCACTCAAACAGATGGTGAAACTAATGAGAAACCATCAAAGAAAACTTGGCACACCATTTTCAAACAAACCCATATGCAGCTGTGCTGTCACATTGCCCACTCTTGAGAGGGGGCTAGGAAAAATTAAAGGACCGGATAACCCCTCAAGTCAAGCTCTTCCAATAATCAGAAAAAGTGGTTGAAGCGGCACGGAGAAAGAAGAAAAGACAAAGGATATGGTGGAGGGTCAATCATTTCAAAAGTTGTAGGTGAAGAGTTGTTTGTGAGAAAGTTGTGTGTGTGTGTGAAAGAGTTGTGTGTGAAAGGTTGTGAGTGAAAGAGTTGTGCGTGAAAGATTGTGAGCCGTGAGTGAAAGAGTTGTGTGTGAAAGGTTGTCTGTGACAAAGTTGCGTCTGAAAGAGTTGTGTATGACAAAGTTGTTTGTGACAAAGCTGTGTGTGAAAGATTGTGTGTGTGACATAGTTGTGTGTGACAAAGCTGTGTGTGAAAGATTGTCTGTGACAAAGCTGCATAAAGTTGTGTGTGAAAGAGTTGTGTGTGACAAAGTTGTGTGTGTGTGACAAAGTTGTCTGTGACAAAGTTGTGTGTGAAAGAGTTGTGTGTGTGACAAAGTTGTGTGTGTGTGACAAAGTTGCGTGTGTGACAAAGATGTGTGTGAGAGAGAAGTTGCATGTGAGAGAGATGTGTGTGAAAGATGGTGTGTGACAAAGTTGTGGGTGACAAAGTTGTGTGTGTGTGAGAGAGATGTGTGTGAAAAAGTTGCGTGCGAAAGAGTTGTGTGTGACAAAGATTGTGTGTGACAAAGTTGTGTGACAAGGCTGTGCATCTGGTGCCGTAAGTGCCACGCCTGCCGCGCAAAGGGGAGCTGGATGTCACCAAGCGCCATGCCTGCCACGCAGAATGCACGTCCACGTCGCCGAGTGCCACGCCTGCCACGCAAAGAGCCGCAGCGACCACGGTGCCAACTGGGAACCGGAACCAAGCGCGCCACCAGAGCCAGCCCAGTGCCATAAGTGCCACGCCTGCCATGCAAAGAGACGATCGATGTCGCCAAGTGACGGTCGATGTCGCCAAGTGCCACGCCTGCCACACAAACAGCGGGCGCCAAACGGGAACCAAGCGCGCCACCAGAGCCAGCCCAGCACACAAAGTGATCATAATGTCGTCAAGTGCCACGCCTGCCACGGAAAGTGACGGTCGATGTCGCCAAGTGCCACGCCTGCCGTGCAAACAGCGGCGGCGTCCACGGCGCCAAACGGGAACCAAGCGCGCCAACAGAGCCAGCCCAGTGCCATAAGTGCCACGCCTGCCAAGCAAAGTGCCGATCGATGTCGCCAAGTGCCACGCCTGCTACGCAAACAGCGGCGGCGTCGACGGCGCCAAACGGGAACCAAGTGCCACCAGAGCCAGCCCAGTGCCATAAGTGCCACGCCTGCCACGCAAAGTGACGATCGATGTCGCCAAGTGCCACGCCTGCCACGCAAAGTGACGGTCGATGTCGCCGAGTGCCACGCCTGCCACGCAAACAGCGGCGGCGTCCACGGCGCCAAACGGGAACCAAGCGCGCCACCAGACAGCCCAGTGCCATAAGTGCCACGCCTGCCATGAGTAAGTTGTGTGGTGACAAGTTGTGTGTGAGCAAGTTGTGTGGTGACAAGTTGTGTGGTGACAAGTTGTGTGTGAGCAAGGTGTGTGTGCGAGCAAGTTGTGTGGTGACAAGTTGTGTGTGTGCAAGTTGTGTGTGAGCAAGTTGTGTGTTGACAAGTTGTGTGGTGACAAGTTGTGTGTGAGTAAGTTGTGTGGACAAGTTGTGTGTGGACAAAGTTGTGTGAGTAAGTTGTGTGTGGTGACAAATTGGAACAACCGTAGCCGGGGGGAACAACCGTAGCCGAGGGGAACAACCGTAGCCGAGGGTCGTCGTGTTTTTATCTGGTAGCAAACATCCAAGCAGGTGAGAGCTATAAGCACATTCAGGTCCCCATTTGTAGCGGTATTATCTGAATCGCCAGAGTAGTGGAGGGCTTCCACACTCATTCGCTATAAACAAGGGGGTGTGTATCGCAAAGTCCTGAACAACAAGGCGCTGGCTGTGTCCAAAGGACCCCCCGTTAGGCACCCTAGCCCTCAAGGTGGCTGCATATTGTACACTATACCGTCAGGGACGGTCCTCTCAAAGATGGACGAGTGGCTCGAGGCTTAGCTAGTGGGTCGGACAATCCCACTTTCTCTGCTATAGCCTCCTTGGCGATACGAAGTGACTTGTAAATCGGGCGCACGCCCTTCGACACCTCTGGGGCATCTGCATACCCTCTCCAGGCCACTGGTCTTTCCTGATAAAATTTCTCATCGCGTTTGGCCTGTCGTTCCGGGATCTCAGCTCTTACCGGGGCTAATCCAGCACCAAACCAATTTCCAACACATCCAGCGTCCTTCATTGCCTTCCTGAGAGCCTCCAAGTGCTCTTCCCTGTGTGCAAACCAAACATCGGAACAATCTGACTCCCACCAATCCTGTGGCTTCAGTGGTGAAGCCCAACGCCCGGGGTGATCATCCCTGGGATGCGTTGGCTTCACATGCACTAAACCACCTTCCGCGTCCCGAAACGATGTAATCTGTTTCCTGGACGCGTCCCTGAGCGTTTGGAACGCTTGCATCGCCGCAGCGAGTGGTGTGTTGTGTGCAAGCATGGTCAAGACCCTGGATGCCCGCTTCGCTCTCCACAATGTCAACACTATTGTGTGGTGACGAAAGGCGGCGGGCGGGCGAGGGCAGGCGGGAGCGGAGAGGCGGAAGTGCACAACCAAAAACAAGAACCCCACACAAAGATGTGAGGAAAAAAGAAACACAGCATATCAGCATGATAGATAATCCAAACCAAAAGGTTCATGATTATTTTACCGATTCAAAGAAAATAAACCAGCTATATCCTCATTATTTTATACAAGGCCTGATTTCAAAGCCCTGAAAAATGTGCTCGTCATGGGGGATCATCACCCGAGGATTGGGCCCATGTTTAACCCCCAAGATTTAAATCTTCAAAAACTCATCATTTTCCCATTTTGAATCGTTAGTTTTCCCATTCTTTTGGTAGTTTTCCCATCCTTTTCTAATTTTTCCCACTTTTGTCCTACCTGATTTTCCAATTTCGTTGGGGCCCCGGGGCCCCAGGCTTCGGTGGAATTGTCACGCCCATCCATTGCTGCCCCTCAGAGCCTGGAATGGGTGATATAAATTTTGGTTCAAGAACACAAAATCATATAAACATATACATATATATATATGTAGTCACATATATATATAAATATATATAGGCTTTATATAGGTATATTATTGAAAACAAAAATGGCATAAAAAAAATCATAAAAATATATATATATATATATATATATATATATATATAATCCTCACATGTATACTGCTGTTGTCTTGTTCAAACGAGACATCATTGGATATCGATATATTTAAATACAATGTATATATATATCTGCAAAATTTACTTTAAATTCAAAACGGTTTCCTCGTCTTAAATCTACTTTTCCCCTCTGATTAAATCTTCAGTCCTCGCCTCGTTACATTCAAAACGGATTTCAGCCCTC
>Ga0126342_10023276_pt1 | contig 10152 bp, 11 predicted proteins | sample Cyp1metagenome_FD_92528 | JGI IMG/M metagenome (GOLD analysis project Ga0126342, IMG submission 92528) | Coral microbial communities from Lord Howe Island, Old Settlement Bay, Australia - Cyphastrea 1 metagenome | ecosystem: Host-associated > Invertebrates > Cnidaria > Coral ... | reverse complement strand
TGGTTGGTGACACTTCTCGATTTGTGCGTCTGTCATCCTTTGCGTCTCTGACCGTTTCTCTCAACTGACATCCATTGCAAGCACAACTGAACACATGGATTCTGGAGGTATACACTGTTGGAATTTTTTTGCAGTTGAACAAAATTGTTCGTCAAAGTGCGTATTTGTCTTTGAAGTTCAGTTGTTTTGGAGTTTTCTTCCCAAAGATTGCATATATAATTATATATATAACAGTGTCCAGATTTTTTCCCAAATTGCACCTCATGAACGTTTGATGACGAGTCTTCTGCCGGTCCTTCATCACCTGCATGTTCTTCGCAAATTTCGGACTTCAGTCCAAAAATTAGATTGACATGTTGATCAGAGTTGACCATTCAATATCATTCATAAAATCATAAAATGTCTCAATTTGCGCCTCCATGATTTGATGTTACAGCGGAGGCAATAGCCAATTGCCAAACAAAAGCGGCCGCACAGGACGAAGCCCAGAGCCTTCAATTTTTGCACAAAACAAGACCAACGTATCGAATATATTCGAATATTAAATACTATTAAATGCTGGTATGTGACAGTATGTGCTGTACATGTGTTGCCGAACCGGACCATAACTGACCATCGCAAAAAAACATGTTCACCAAATGCCTCTCCAGGAGGACTACACGCATGGCATTCACGCGACCTTACTTGAAGCTGCAAACAAATTCAGTCAATCAAGAAACAACCACAGCCAAGTCGAGGGCGTATGGAAGAATGGCAAGGATCTACCAAATCACAGCTGAAATCATGTCTGAGCTGACAAAACAGCATTGCAAACAAAATAGTAATGCGGATACCAACCTGGAACGTGTAATGATGCAAGTCAAATTTTGAATTCAAATATGCATCACAGGATTGTTTAAGTTCAAACTGTTGAAACTGCAAACTGCCGCAAGACAGAATCCAAATGAATTTTTGGTTCCGTTGAATGCATGGAAAACCTGCGCAATAAGAAATGGACATCCGAAGCACGACAAATCCAACAGTGCAACATCTCATGTGATTAGTAATGAACTATCTGATGAATCACTATCAAACCACGTGAACAAGGAATACAAAATGTTTGACGATGGAAATTGCAGTTCCAATACCCAAAACAATGGGAAAACATGAACCTTGGTTTGAATAATGTTAAATTAAACTAGGAAAATGTATTCAATTCAAAATGCACCAACGCGTTTGTTCGTTGCAAAGCTCCATCCATTCATTTTTGGTTGCACCGATTGGGTTTGTTTAATTTCATTGGATCGGAACTCTCTGTTGACCACATATCACTGCGGTCCGTGGCAATGGACGTTCGTTTGGCACTTGCAAATCCGTCAAAGCGGGTGGCGGTTACCGGTTGTGCATGCCGTGGCCAAAAAACAGGAAAACTGTCAAATATTTGTCAATCCCAAACTTGAAATAAAGAATTTATAAATATTTCAGATACCTTGAGTCTCCATGAAATTGCAAAAGTGAAATGGAAGTGACAATGCAATGAATCTATTGTTCTGCGTTAGTTAATTAGTTGTTCACAAAATGGTTTTCATTGTTTCAACCTCCAAATTCCAAATATATACCCGGTACCCGAAACACATCAGCATCAACACAAGGTAGCTGCTGCAATACAAGAGCGCTGTTTTTTGCGTAGTGCAGTAGATCTGATCCATTACTGTACATGTAGATCAGTCCGAACCAGCGGGTCCATTATGTACAGAATCGGAGTGGATCAACCTATCCCCAAAACAACTGACCAATCCAATCCCAGAATCCGGGGTTTGTAAACCAGTTGAAAAAAGAAGAAAGTGCGGAGTTCAAAAGCACCACCTCCAGAACCATAGAAAGGTGGAGCATAGGGGTTGGTGGTGGGAACACGGAAACGAAATTGGAAGTTTGAAGCAAAACGTCAACGGGCCAGTATGAATTTCCGGGCCCAATATGTGAACAGTTATGTACAAGCACATGACACGTTCACAATATGGTTTCCATTGTTTCAACCTCCAAATTCCAAATACCCAAAACACATCAGCATCAACACAAGGTAGTTGTTGCAATACAAGAGCGTTGTTTTTTGCGTGGTGCAGTAGATCTGATCCATTACTGTACATGTAGATCAGTCAGAACCAGCGGGTCCATTATGTACAAAATCGGAGTGGATCAACCTATCCCCCCAATTAACCGACCGGACTACAGCAGCTCCTTTTTACAACGTCAGATGCCAAAGTGTTTGGGCCACTTTCGGCCTGTCTGTGCAATGTGGACAGTGGCCGAAGCAAGAAGCCCCTTCCATCCCACATGTGCAAAACAGTCTGATTGATTCAAGACATTGCAACCCTGAAATGGAGACACAGCAAACAATTTCATCGGTTGAAAACTAACTGCAACTATCTTCACATGAACTTGAACTGTCAATCTCAAGAGTCAAACCTGTCGCAAAATTGGCAAACATGTCGGAAATCAAGGGGCTCAGCATGAACACCATGAGCTGTTCCACCGGCGTTCGCATCTTGCTGTTGGTCTGCCGGCCAACTCCAGGATTCATCCCAACTTTCCTGTCCTTCATGCCATGAATTATCCCAAGACTCATCCCAATTGCCATTCCAAACTTGTGAGGTTTCTAGTCATGACTGATCTTTACACCAAGATCCATCATCTTGCCACCACATGCCAGTTCCATCATAATCATTTTCGTATCCTACTTCGTTCATTCTGCCCTTTTTGCCAAAACCTCTGCCTTTGCCTTTGCCTTTACTTTTCTTACCTTTCTGCTTGCCCTTTCCTTTAGTCACCTGTTCGTTATCACCTTTGCCTTTCTTTCTTTCGGGGCAGTTCGCGGAAATGTGGCCATACTCTGGGCATTTGCAGCACTTCAGTTTTGACAAATCCGCATCACATGCATGAGTTCCATGTTTCCTACTACCACATGTACCGCATTCCATACCACCTACTGCATCCAAATTCCAGTTCCCATCACCGTCACTGGCTGACATGTCGTAGTGTGCAATGGATTCTTCTGACATTTCCACTTGATACAAATTGTTTTTTGGGTGGAATTCGGCAAATGCACGTTGCTGCTGTTCCCAGCGCGGAGCAATGGTCCTAAATGCCTGGCACGACTCACCTCCAGTGTGATGCACACAAAACGTCCTGACCGGATCTGGTAAACTTCTCACCAAAACAGCTACCAAATCAGCTTCAGCTACATGCAACCCTGTGGCATCAATCCTACTTGACAACGTTCCCAGCAACTTAGAATACCTGGCCATCTCGAAGTCTATCTTCCTGATTGTGTCCGTGACAATGGTACTTGCACTCGTTTCATTACCATGCAGTGCAAAAGACTTTCCAGCTAAGGCCGTCCTGAAACTAAGTGCCTCACTTTGTACTCCAGGGTCAGCTGTCTCACCAACCCAAAGCCGTTGGATGCTTGCAGCTCAGTGTTCACACCAACATAAGCATTGCACAAATTGATTCCCTCACTGGACGCATTGATCAATGTCAAAGTTCTCGGATGGTTCCCAAATGCACTTCGAAGGATAGCTAAGAGCCGTCTGCTTCTAGCTCGTTGCGGCACGGTCAATTGGTTCCAATGCAAAGGGTCTGGCCATCTGCAGGCATGTTCTATCTCACCTAGACTGGCCTGCACAGCACATGCCGTGAGATCATAAGTGTAAGCTTGCCATCCAAGGATTTCTGCTTCTCTACTGGTCCACTTGCCAACATCCACTGGTGGTGTTCCTAGCCGCTTTTCTGATTTCGCGGACACATCGCTAACATACTCACCAGATGATAACATGCATAGGATCCATACTTTGAAGAAATCCACTGGCAGTTCTTTGCCCAAGCATCTCCGGCAAACCTCTAGCTTGACCTGCCTGATCACCAAGTACTTGCCTGACCTGCAACAACTGCATCGGTTCCAAACCTCCCATCAGCTTCAGCACTTCTTGTAACCTCTGGTTTTGGGGCGTCACTCCATGCACATGCCTCCAGTCTGTCCTGACCCAACCTGTCCTAAATCAACTCCGCATTGACCTGATGACCATGGCATTTGACATGCACCCCCATGATCTGGTTCCTGACTTCTACCTGTGCTAGCTTGGGCATTTTGACCTGCAGTTCCCATGCAACCTTCTCCTGGCAGACCTTGTCCTTGCAAACCCTGTCCTAGCAGACCTTGGCATGGCAAGCCTTGACATGCACCACAACCTCCGCATGCATGACCTTGACCTCCAAGAAAACCTTGATTCAAACCATAGTTTTGGTTGTCCATCAAACCACCTCTAACCGGTCCATAAGATCCAAAAACGTTCTGTGCAGGAGGGGGAATGTGAGTTCCAACGGGTCCAGTCCCAACTAAGTTCCCAGCTTGTCCAACTAAACCCGGGGCTGGTGTTGTCGCTGTTCCTACAGCTGCTTGCTGAGTGTTCCCTTGCATCGCGGCACCTGTGGGCGAATTACCTGCAACACCTGGATTTCTTTCAGTTCCTGTATCCCCTCCGATTCTATTCATCATAGGCGATCCTGGTCCGAATTGCAGTGAGTTCATTCCTGACGCACTAGTCTGGTTACTTGGCCCATTTCCCTGGAAACAACTTGCAGGCATCATCGCGTCAAGCGTGTGGAGTGCAAACCGCTCCGCTACCATGCGAAAATCCAACAGGACCTAATTACAACCACTGGTCGCGTTCGCGCGTGTCGTTGGGGCCGGCCTCACCGCGTCGAGCGTTTAACAAACCAAGTTTCCCAAAAACAACGGCTTCACTGCAAAACCCTCATATCCTTTTCCACACAGGAAAACGAGCAAAGTAAACTGTCTGTGCAGTTGGTTTGGCATGCACATGCAACATGCTATGTTTGCAAGAGCCCAAAACCCAAATGCAACTCCAAGAACCAACGACCTCTGGCACGACGGCTTCAAGCCCCTTTTGCGCAACCACACAAGCAACAACACGCAGCTGTGCTAAGATTGTCTCTTAGACAGTTTGACTCGCACTCCTTGAGAGTGAAAATCGATAGCGGAAGCTCGATTTCACGTTCAAACAATTCCGAGGCAAATGCAAACCTGCTTGATTCAAAAGTTTCTCTTGACAAAAGTCACGAAATAAGTGACGTCCAAAATATTTGGCTTCAGGTTCACAAATCCCTAGATCCACAAACCCTAAGCTAATTAGTTAATAAAGATAAGTCATGATCCCTAAAACAGCAAGGTTTTCTCCCATCAACTGCCATCTCTCAACAACAGCTTTCAGCCTCAGACAAATGATGGCGTCAGTCATTATTTGGGAGAAAACCCAAAACACTTTAGGGGTTATCAAACGATGACCTAGCGATGAACCAATGCAAAAACTCTACATACTGCGGTCAACGCAAAATCCTTGTACTACAGTCGGTCTCAAACAGTTTCAAACAAATTCTCCCAGCTCAGAAATCCTCTGAAGATGGTAGATATAGAAGTGAAGATGGTAACATCGAACGTCACGATCTCCAAAATACAATATCTATAGGCAGCATGTCCCGATGCTTCGACCAGAACAACGGCTGCTTGTGCCAAATTCTACTGCAAATACACCACTCTGCATCGAATCTCTCGGACAAAACAACCGCAATCAAAACACCGTCCGAACAAAATAACTGCTTCTCCTATCGAATTCAGATGTAAATGCGTCCTTCTGCAGCAAATCGACCAGTGAAAACAGCTGTGACCATCATCACAGCACACAAATTCCCAATGCAGAAACTAATCACACGGCACACCACCAAAAGCAGTAACTCTCTGAGTGCAAGACTTTCACACCCCCTTTCTGGGGAGAATATCGTAGAAATCGCTGCAACAAAGCCGTACACACCCTGCTGCAACAATTCTCATCTTTGAAAACCCGCTCCACTCAGCAGCCAGCTCACGTGCAACCCAAAACGAGAGCCAAAGCTATCTCATCCTGAAGAAAGCATCTATTGCTCAAAGGTATGCACATAACCTCCCTTCTTGGGCTAATAGTCCACTGCCTGGAGATACATGGCCAGATCAACGCCCTGGGTAGCTACATCCTCACAAGCTTTGTCAACAAACTTTCCCAAGATGAAAGTGAGATATTGGCGCATCTTGTCACTGTCCTGTGTCATAGCAACGGCCTTGGCAAAGCTAATATTCTGAGCCTTCCATACTCCCATGGTAATGATCACTTTTCCCCATTGTTCCAGAGACGAAATTCCACGAGGAAATAAAATCTCCGTCTGATAAAGTCTAGTTTCCTAGATCAAACCCAAGTTCAGGAAATCAGAACCTCAAAACCTAAACACGGAGTTTTAACCTCGACTCCTAAGTGCAAACGCCAGCTTCGGTCCTTTGCTCAGACGCAACACAAAGGAGGCAAGTCAACAAACGGGACACACCCGCAAGAGGCAAAACCCCAACGGTTCGTGCTATGTTGCTGATTGTGAAACTCAGTCCTGTTCAATTCTGAACTTAATGACACTAAAGCTCCCTCGAGCCAATGCCTGGTGAGGAAACGCAATTCCAGGTCCAAAAATCACGACCTTTCCTAAGAGGTCGACTGAACAATTCCAAATTGCGTTGAGTCACAAATTCAGCTAGCTACTAACGCTTGATCTACCTCCAAAAGTTCTCAAATAATTCCAGTTCTCATCCAAACGTGAATAACCGGAGTTCTCTACACTCACGAACGAAGTAGATAATTACAAATGTTCTGTACACTGTTCTTCTGGTTCGCAAAACTTCCTCAAACCTCATGTTTGTTCTCCAATAACATCTCGTTCAGCTAAAACAAAATTCCAGCATCTCTCGAAACCTAATGGAGAGCAGAAAGTTCTGCTCTACACCGACACCACATAGTTTCCAGCAAAACCAGTGCGAAGAATTTCGATACCATCCCCAAACAACCATATGATGCAGAAACACCCAGATGTAGAAGATAAGCGATGGATACCAAATGTCCCAATCGCATTGTAGTGTCCAGATTCAGCTCCGTAGATGAAGATGGATACCACAATGTACCAAGTCATCAAAACCGGTGATGACCACACTATAACATAAAAGGGCAATGGCAATGGTGGCACCATTCCCATCACGACACCTAAAGCAAGTAGGTGTCCGAAGAACAATATCGCAGATTTCACGGTGTACAAAATACCACGACATCCACGTAGGACGTATTGTGCTGCAAAGCACAATACTCAGTGCTAAGGCATGATGCTCAAATCCAAAGTTGCAGGTTGATCACGGCCGTAAGTCACAAACCGACCAAATAACCACCAAATTCAGATCCGGCTGCCATTCTGCATGAAATCGCGTGGTGTTCACAAAGGTGAAGGTCACGGCTGCTGTGAAGACAGCACAGAAAGGACCAAAAAGAAGACTTCGTACAATGTACGCATCCATACGGCGTAAACAAGAGAAATCCAAATTGTCTCTACGAGCCACACGATCGGAGATCCGCATCTATGTATGCAGAAAAGAAATAGTCTCTGACTTCATCCGCCTCCAATGAACACGGCAAAATGTAACTTCAGCCGTAACATTGCCTCCAAAAATCTCAAAACTGACTGATGGCCTTCATGAAGACTGTCGCCCTCGTCTCTTCAAAATTCACATGACGTCTAGAATCACCGCTGTGCAGTCTCAAGATGAAAAGCACACCCACTCTCATTACAAGTTCCAAATTCAGAGATTCCAGTCAATCACCATAACTTCAAAAGATTTCACTACGGTGCTGTTGCAAGAGAAAAGATCCCCAGAGAACACACACACGCGCAAACACTGACGAAACACCTTCGGAGTCAACACGAAAACCAAAAACGACTGTTTCAGCGTAATCCGACCCTCTGAAAGAAGGTAGGCGTATGAGAAACTCAGACAACTGCAATCTCTCACACGTGATAAACTTCTGTACTGCAGAGGTACTTCCAAGTGTCTCCAAAGTTGCTGGGGTTTGGAGAAGCTTGTTTTGGTGTAAGCTTTTTTTGGTGTCTTGAAAGTGTCATAGCTTGCACCGCGAAAATCTATGCAGGCGGATCTGCATGCAGCTCGCTTCCCGTACGTCTTGATCATCTATTCTTTACCTGTCGTTTTTGTTTGCAATGCTTTGTTCCTCTTTTCTGCTTATTTTCTCCAATAGAATGCGCAGCACAGAGATGTTTTCCTGGAGTTTGTACATATGAAAGCACAGCACATCGAAGGTTTCACCAAAAAAAGTGCTCATTCCTCAGTGAAATGAGCTGCGCACATTAACAAGGGTTGTTTTGGGGTTTGTACACATGCACATGCCACTGCCTCGTTCGCGCAGGTGGGCCCAGTGGATATTTTCATTGGAAGAGGTTTGGAAAGAAGACGCTGACATGCATTAACCTCCATTGGATGCGGCCAGTCTTGGCACGGGTTAAAATAATCTGTGTCTTTTGCATACTGCTCAATTAGTCGACCACAAAATGTACGGGCTACAAAGTGTGGAAGGAGGATGACTTCAAAGGACCTCGGTGATTCGCCGGTAGGCTCTGTGGGCAGCACGCCCGTCCTGCCATCACGTTGGATTCCATGCTGCCTAAATTGTCTGCTTCACGCAGCTGCCAGGGGGGGGCAGTGGGATCCGCAAATAAAAGCAATGGTGCTCCAGCATACGCTCGCTTCCGGCAACATGAGCAAGCATCAACCCGCCCGGAAAAGACTCAAGAAAAGCACGCTGGCTCCCAGTACCTAACATGCTGTGTTTTCATATGTACAAACCTCGAACAAACTCGGAATACACGTCCCATGGGGCAATTTACAATGGCAGGAACACTTCAAGTGGCAAAGCTCTGGCATGCTGGTTTTTCATTTATACAAACCTCAAGCAAACCTTGTTCAAACCTCAAATCTATGGGCCGGACCATGCCAGCAGGTGCGACAGGAATTTAAAAGAGCTTGTTGAGTTCTGATCAGGATTCTCGCTTCGCGCTCTCATCTTCCTCCTTGACATGGTGCTACCTCAGCTGGATGCCCACCGCACAGGCAGGCAATGCAACACTTACAGCCATGGGTAAGTGTAGCGCTGACTGAAGGACAACCGGCATGCAGCTCACTGCTACCTATCAGTATGATTAGCACCGACCTCAATGTTTGAGAGAGAATGGCAAATCCATGTCTCACAGGCAGTTTGCCATTCAGCAACTGCGTCAGTAGTCTGGCTGCTGGCTTTAGATTTCATCTTATTTACTCTATGTGCATCCGGCTTTAGATTTCATCTTATTTACTATGTGTATCCGCTTTTCTCATGGACTCATGCAATGAACGCGGCACAATTGTGCACAAACGTCATGTCGAGACACACTTAAACTTTTTTTGGACCGCTCTCTTGGCCGAAGCCGCTCAGTCTTGAGCAAGAAGGCCATCATACTCCACCTGGCGAGGGGCAGAAATGTACAGGAAGGCAGAAAGCAGATGACAGGAAATAGCACGCCTTTATCTTCGAATTTAGTTTCATAGCAAAGAGATAAGCACCGCTGGCTACCAAATTTCCGATGCAGCACCGCAACCAGCGAATTGGATCTCCCCCACACCCCTCTTAGTCAAGGTGACTGTGTGTATTTTTTTTCCGTCCAACGCCTCTCAGCGTTCGCCAGGTCGGGAAGCATGGAAGCAGTCACCAACATTGATTTAAGGGGGGACCGGGGGCCGGCTGACCTCCGGGTGACCTCAAGCGGCCTTCCAAACTAAGCCCCAGGTGTTTAAGGTGTACCACACCCCTGGTGTTTAAGGTGAACCACACCGGTGTTTAAGGTGTACCACACCAACCACACCGGTGTTTAAGGTGTACCACACCCCCGGTGTTGAAGGTGAACCACACCAGTGTTAGGTGTACCACCACCACGGTGTTTACGGTACACCCCACCTGGAATTTTAATATTGGATGTTGTGCAACACAACGGCGCGTTCGATTTTTCACGTTTATGTTTGTATCAACATTGGTTTTGGGGGCAGGGGGGGAGCTCATACAGTAGCAACCGGACTTGGGACGCACAAAGAGAAAAAGGTATGAGTTGACATTCATGTTCAAGCTGCAGGGTCGCAAATCTGCTTGCACAACATGAATGTCAACTCATACCTTTTTCTCTTTGTGCGTCCCAAGTCCGGTTGCTACT
>Ga0126342_10023275_pt1 | contig 10152 bp, 9 predicted proteins | sample Cyp1metagenome_FD_92528 | JGI IMG/M metagenome (GOLD analysis project Ga0126342, IMG submission 92528) | Coral microbial communities from Lord Howe Island, Old Settlement Bay, Australia - Cyphastrea 1 metagenome | ecosystem: Host-associated > Invertebrates > Cnidaria > Coral ... | reverse complement strand
TTAGCAAAGGCACCGTCTGCGTCAGCTTGGTAAAGCTGGTCCATTCGGACAAGGGCTTCTCCCTGTGGTTTACCCTTATCATCAAGGGTCTCTATAACCACTAGCTCCCTCACAGAGGCCCACAGCGTCTTGAAGTCCTCCAAAGAGAACATGTGGGCTCTGCGGAGCAACGCTTTGAGGTCCATGTTGACACCTTTCACCAGCAACAACTGGCCGAAGCCAACCTACCCCCAGCCAACACTGGGGGTTTTGAGCCTCAAACTGCAGTGAATAACGGCCTGATCCTCAATCAAGCAAGTCCCAAGCAACACATGCCTACTGACATGTCATAAGAACATGTATGTGTGTGTGTGATTGTGTGTGTGTGTGTTGAGATCACCTGTGGCCTTTTCATTTGATTTTACGGTTTTACCTTGAACTTCGGATGAACTTAGTACGAACTTAGTATATCCGTGTCGGCTGAATCTCTCTCTGTTGGGATCCCGAGGTCGCGGCAGTACACCCTCAGGGTCCAACTGGGCCTTCAGCTGGTCGTACTTGGCACCAGCATACTTCTGGTACAGGTACTCCCTGTCGCAGAAAACTGTGGGAATAATGTGGAATAATATGGAACAATATGTGGAATAATGGGCACAAGAAGAAAGCTAAGTGGTTTCAAACATAGTCAGATTGCGACGAAGTGTTGCTTCCTGAAGGTCTCTCAGCGCACCAACATTAAAACAGGAATGCCTAACTTGGAGCACTTCCCCTATAAATCCGGCCTGATTGGCAGAACTTGTTGGCAATAATAATACTGCAATACCCCATCAGCTATTCCAAGTACCAGAAGAATTTGGACGATTCTGAGATGTCATGAAAGAAACTAAGCCCACAAATCACCTGCCTGGAGAAGGTGACATCTGAGTAGAAAGCCTTTTGACCATCAAATTCGGCGAGCCTTGGCAGAGTCACATCACCAAGCTGCCGAGACGCTGTTGGAGTCATCTTCAGGGCCCAAATCTGCATATTTCACAATTACTGAAGCCAAGTGGTAGATGTGAAAGAAACAGTGGAACCAAGACGAACATATATGTGTATATATGTATATATATATATATACATACACAATAACCTAGCCAACATGTAATTAACCAACCAAAGTCAGCGAAACAGAAATGTTGTAGATTCCATTTCGATCATTGGGTGCCAAGGATGCCGAGAAGCCAGCGATCGATGCCCTTGTTATGATAGAGATCTTCCAAGCCCCCACAGGGCACAGCTCCGAAGCACGCGACATCCATGATGTGCTCGACATCGGGCAATGGGAACCTGTAAAATGACTGGGGACGGTGCCTCAACTGTTTTGGATCTCACTGGTCGTAGGTCCTAGGTGACCTTGGCTAACCCGGAGAAAATCTGAGAAAAAAATGAACTCAGAATCCATATATGGTGAGTGTAAAGCTACCATTGAAGACTGAGGTCACCCCATGTCACCCCTTATTGTCAAATCGACCGTCGACCACTGTGGAAGCGGAAAGGGTTTTCGGAAGCCAACGCTGTTAATCACCACTGAGTCATCAAGTCTGAGGACGGAACTTCAAGGAATAGAATTCATTCAGGGCAAGAACTGACTTCCCGAGTATGTCGACACATGTTGTTGACACTTGCAAGTATTGTGCAACATCATTCGTAATTATTGTTTTGGTGCGTGGTTTTGACCGCATGATCGCCTACTAGGGAACAAAGCCGGCACTCAAACTATGTATATTGCAATACCTCCTCCAGACTTCTCTGCGGCAAACAAATCTCCAAACTCAGGCGCTTTTGCGCTATGATGGTGCATAATTATCATGATTACGTTGGCACCGTCAGTCTTGTGACTGATTCTCTCTCTGCATGTTTCTCCACCAATTCTGGTGATAAAAAATCGACTAAATAACTTAATGATACTTAATGATACTTAATGAATATAAATGATGGCTCCAGAATGGTGCGTTAGGACCCTCGTGATACCAATTCTGTTCAAGACACAGAGGTTGCTCTCCAGCCACCACACCTGAGGAGTTCCGTTTCTGCCGTTTCTGCCAGCAATCAATGCAGTGATGAGATGCCATAACAGTCAGTTGTTGGGTAAATATTATACCCATTTATAGATGGTTTCCCTATAAAAAATGGTGATTTTCTATAGCTATGTTAAATTACCAGAGGGTATAAAACGAATCTAGCATAATCTAGCAACTTCTGTGCTCCGAAATGCACCGAGCCACCGGGAAATGGTCGAACAGCATGGTCGAACAGCATCCAATAAGCGGAATAAGCATGGCAATGGATACTTGGGGGTGCAGTTCCAAGTGATAAGATCGTTGTAGGATAGTTGTAGGGATATGTAGAGGTGATATCCCAACTGATGTATACTCATGGGGTTTATTGCGGTATGGTATGGTATGGTTATAACCCTTGAATCTGCCTGGGAAATCCCAGCCACTGGGTGCCCCCAACGTACCGGGCACATCCAAAAGGGCAGCTCTCCATGCTGTTCCAGGCCCTTGGCGAAACTGGGCACTTGGTCCAAGCGAACACCCAAGTCCTGGCCAGTTGGGAACGTCTGATGAGAAAATCTTGGGAAAAAAACTGGGAGTCTTTGGGAAAATGTGCTGCATACATTCTGGTTCATGACACCATGTTGGGGATCGAATGAATGTCAACGAACGAAAGTAATGTAATGTGTTCTTTTCGGGCTGGAGGTGTGTCTCACTGTGTCTCCATATAAGATTCTCTCGAAAAAAAAATATTTGAATTTCATGTGGGGCCAAAAGACTGTCAAGGTGGACTAGGGCCACCGGCCTGGATGATCCGTTCCGTCGGTGGTCGGAAGCCAACGTCCGCGCCTGGATTCTGTCGCGATAAATGTTGCACAAGGGCATACAGATATACATAAAATAATTACGTATGTATATTATATGTTATGTGCGCGTGTGACATATGATATAAGATTATATAAGATGGTGAGCAACCAGCAAACTGCACAGGAGCGAAACACAAGAAGTACAAGCCTGCATGCTGGAATTGATATTCACCTGCCCAATAATTGTTAAGTTATATTTTTTATATGTTACATTATAAATATGTATAAATATGTTACTTAAATATACATATATAAATTAATATAGATTAATTATTGTTTTTGAGTCAGGGACGTTGGCCTAGCCTTGGTCCACAAAAGCTTCAGCTGACTCTGCTGAAATTCAGGGCATCCCAGGGCCTCGTTCGCCAACCAGCTGCCATACCAAACGAGAGACAAACTCCTGGAAGTCGAAACATTCGTATCTGCGTCTTTCCCAAAATGGTATACAGATATATACAGATGGTCAATGGTCATCCTTCTGGCCGTGGCATGGTTCATCATGATTTCTCACTGAGCCCTCAAATTTCGTTCAACCTCATGTGTTTTCAACATGTTGGAAGTTGGAAGCGTTTGGGAATCACCAAGGGTGGCCACATCGAGCCAGGATCACTGACATCCCGCATTCCTGGGTCTGTCCATGTCTGTCCTTCGCATCCCGCGCGCGTCTGCCGAAGTGCCACAAGATCTTGGACCGCAGGAAAGCACGGCCCAAGAACTGCCGCACCTGAAAAAAGCTGTTCCACTGCACGAAGTTTCACCAGGATCTCGGGTCCAACTGGTCCAACTAGAAACCAACAAATTGGGTGTGGAACACCGATATAGTCTGGACAAAATCATGTAAAATATGTGAAGAACATTAAAGAACTCGTGAAAACTATGGACCAAGGACCAAGTACTATACCCAGTCCGGTTGATTGTGTGAATACTTACGGCATCTTAGACATCTTAGAGCAAAGATTCAAATGCCCTGGCGTGTCCCAAACTTCTGCCCAGTTGCATCCGGTTTGCCAAGCACATCTACTCGTCTGGTCGACCAAAAAATGTCACAATCCCAGCGGTACCTCAGCCACAGCGCCAATCAACACCTCATGATATCCATAATTGAATACTAATGGACACCAAATGTTTTTCACATGCAAAAAAAAACGTATGTCTTAATATAGTTTCCAACTAGCTTCCTGCAAGATGACCTTATACAGACATAAGTTTCAAGTTGCTTAGGCCATTTTTGTTGGTGATGTTGTCATGTTGCATGATGTGATTTTTTGATACATTCCTCAACCTCCTGGTAACCCCCGACTCACCTCCCGGCCGCCTGTCAGCTAAGCTGCAAGTAATCAAAGGTTGACATGACAAAAGAAACATCTCTTTGACCAGCTGGCCGCTCCTCCAACTTCCTGGTGGCGTGGCAATGCCCTGCGGCAAAGCTATCAGCTATCGTGACTTTCATGGCTCAAACTGAATTTATGGCAGGCAAAACACATCAAACAACTCACAGAAACACGCCACAGAAAAGATCAGAAAGGGATGATGGGTCGAATTCGCCCTCTCCAACACCATCAATGGTCGGATCTCCAAACTCAAAAAGAATCAAAAGCATTCAAAAGCCAAGACAAATCATTTGGATTCATTTGACACATCCCCAACATCCCCTATATCAGTGATTAAAAACCTCTAAAGCCATTTATAGGTGTTTTCATGTGTTTTCTCACATGTTGCCATGTCGCTTTTGCAGGATATCCACGAAGCGCCCATCATCCGGCAACACCACTGCTGCCCGGCGCGATGGCGATGGCACCATGGAGGCGGTGATGGACATACCACGGTCTTGGCCAAAGATGAGGCCGTCGACCTTGAAAGGGGTTAGAGAGCTGGTGACTGGGGTATTTCCATTGGAGCCATACATGGTTAGAGCATATTCACATTTCACCATGGGTCCATGGGTGCCATGCAGCTGCTGGATGGCAGAAAAAAATCAATGACGCTAAGTGTAGCGGTCATGACATCAACAGCCTGCATGCTTGTTGGCCTACACACAGGCACAGTATATATATATACATATGGCATATGTAGACATATCATATGATGCATATGTAATGTATGAAATTATGAAACATATAGTTATATATAGTTATTCATTTCCACCTATGAGTTGTTTAATGGGACCTCTCTATGAAAAGCAAGCAGTGGGATAGTTGGACATCTACGGTAGCAATATACATGGAAATATACTGGGGATTGTTGGGGTATAGTTGGACAAGAAAACGACTATAAACCCACGATGATAGCTGGATATAGTTGGCGTGTTTAATAGAAACAATAATTGTGGATGTCATTTAGCTAAACTCCTGACTGCCGTGCCGTAATTATCCCTGAATACAGACCCTGCGTGGTATGTATTGTGGCGGATTCTCTAACCCAGCGGCCTGCAAAACGTGAACCCTGGCAACCATCTATGATAGTTGACGGCATGTAGGATCGCAGTAGAACAGCCTGTCGAGGATATCATGGGGGAAGATTTTTTTAATTTTATATGTGGCGACAGGTCCTTATTTTTTCAGTGTATTCGTCAGTATTATCGTTTTTTTTTCAGGTTTTGATTTTTACAAAATGGTATCGCTTTTTTGGGAAGTGCATGATCGTGTTCCCAATGTGTTCCAAGTCTCAGCTCAATTTGCCCAAAGTCACACAACCTCTCTCCAAAACGATTTTTCATATTTTCCACTTGAGTAACTGAGTAATTGAGTAATTTTTGATCGTAACCCATATAGCTCCTACATGGCCGCTGGGACAGATTCCACCGGGCCGATACTTACAATGCTTGGTACAGTAGTTCTACCAGTCATTGTAAAGAAAAAACTAAGTTTTGTTTGGAATCAACTTGTTCGAATGCCATCGGTAAGGAGGACATCGCCCTTCTGGGAAAAACCATCCGAAATATCTCGGTTGGCAGCGTCAGTCCATCAGGACAATTCTTGTTAATTCTGGCAAAATGCCCATCCATTGTGGTATCCAATATCCAATAACAACTTTGATTTTCCAAATTTATGGATGGAACATGAACCACCTACCAACCAGCTTAAATTCAATAGTTGGTGGTTTCCAAATATGTTTTCCGCACATCCCTTTAAAACATCCGAAAACCGGATCATTATCCCAGGTACGACGGAAAGGATACTACCGTATCCAAAAAACAAATGGAACACTGAAACCAGCAACCAATCCATGAAGCCAAAGTCAGTCGACGAAATCCACAGATGGCTCCTGCATCGCCACAGACATGTCATCCACTGCTTCTTTGATGCTGGGATGTTCACGAACTGTGACCAGCACGTCTCGTTCAGCGGGAACCGCTTGGAGCGAAGCACTTAAGACCTACACCAGTAGAACAAGGAGTTGGCTGACTGACAACATTATGAAAACAAAAACTCATAGTGACTCAGACCTATATAGGTCATCTCAGAAACTCACGGATGCAGATGAACTCACCTAAAATAGTCAAGAATCCATACATACATACATAATCATATATATATACATATACATATATATTATAATACATATATAATCATATATATCCACCGCACAATTCGCAAGTTGATTCTCCTTGGCAAAATCGTGGGTGACCAAACTTGAAAAATTGGGGTGTTGAACTTTGAAACTACATCTCTGCCAGGGCACATAGCCCAGGGTTCCATAGGAATGCGGCAGGGCCGCGAAGAGCTCAGGATGCTCAGTGCGGCTACAGCTCACCACCGTGCCATTGGCCAGCAGCACATCCTTAGCTGGGCTGCTGATCATTGCCATGTTTTTGTGGGGGAGAATGTATATACTGTATCTATACATATATATATATAATGTATATATATATATATAATTAATTATATATATAGTATGTGATAGCATTTTTTTTGGTGGCAAACACATTTCCATACAGCCTCCAGTCAACATGGCAATGGAGGACCTGAAGTCAAGTATGTTGAAATATTTATACCCTCCAGATTGTTGCGATGTTATAATATACATGTTTGGGGCCATGATTCAATACCAAAGGGTGGATATTGGTGATCCTTTCCACGCAGCCAAAACAAACTTCCCTTGATCATGGTTATGGATGTTCTAGAGCGCCTCGAAATGCAAACGCTCCGTGAGGGATTGATGAAGACGCATCGCTAGTGTCACCCCTAATTATTCCTCTCCAGGATGGATTCCACAAGCAAAGCGCGGGCATCCCCTCAATCTCGATCGAAACCCAAACAAACCACGCGAAAAACTGCTTACCAGCAGCTTTAAACTCCAAGACCCTGGATCCAGCGCCTCACGCATTTGTCAAATCATGTCCAATCATCCCATGCCCAAAATCTTGACCAACAACCACCTTTTTTTTATCCATATCAATCCTTACCATCAAAAATTGTCCATCCCACCCCCCTATGGCCCCAGAACCGCGCATAGCTTCCATAGCAACGACCGCATTATGGAGGAAGCCATACCGAAAGCTGCTGGACTCCATCACCAGCCCAGCGATGGCGCCCCCCACCGTGACGCTGTCCACCTCTGGCACCACTGGCGGGATGAACCCCTCAGGCAACAGGAAGCGCGTGAGGAGCTTGAAATCGGTCTTGGCGCCAACCTGATGTTTTTTTGGGGGTAAGCCACCTTTGGGCCCCCCAAAAAACATCCGTATATCATCGTATATCGCGTTTTTTTAACCTGGAGATAATTGTCAGAAGCACGTGAGAATGCACCACTTTTTCTGAAACTCAGTTGGCACAACCCCGCGCCAGAGTTCAAAGGGGTGGAAGGCTCTAACTTGATAGAAGCAATTGTGTTACATAGGGAGAAAAAGTGTCTTGACTTGTTTCGGTATTTTGTTGGCTGATGATTGAACCACTCATCCCACTGATCTTGGATGTAGTTATATAAGGTGATAAGGTGACAAGCAGAGAAGGAGAACAATGGAGAAAACATGAGAAAGCTGATGTTCAGTTGGATGCTCCAAGCAGCTCGTACCACCCCAGTTGCTGAATCGAAATCGATAACACCAGAAAGTTTGGCAATGTTCAAGCGCCCGTGTTTCTGATGATATTCCTCGTTGCAGGTTGCAGGGCGAATATCAAGCACAAGCAAAATCAAGAAAATAGGTACTCGCCATGGCAGTCAGCGTTGAAGCATACCCGTCAATAGGGCCCCAAATTTCCGACGCAAATCGAAAGGCATTGAACCATCCAACCAGGACAGGGGTGGCGAACTGTCAACACCAAACAACCACAAAACCATGATTAACAACCATTCCCCCAGGTATCCCCCAGTCATGGGACATACAATTTTGCAAATCCAATGCCAGAAACCTCCATGTAGCAATGATTATGGCCATAAATGTGGTTTTTTGATTTTAGATCAATCGCACATTGGTGATCACTACTGGTGCACTATATATGTTTATCCCAGCTACCGTTGGTTATATATACCCTTATTTATTGATTGTAAGACTTGATTTTACCAACATCGCCGAAATCCCATTTGTGTTCATTTCCTCATCCAAATTGCCGCAAAATTTTGCCACAGCCTCTAAAATCCAATGGTCTTATCTCATAGAATCACAGTTTACTTTCAAATGTGCAATTTCGGATCTCTTTTTTGGTGCAAACATATATGAACGATATATCTACATCTATAAACTTATAGTATGCATATATATATATAATTATGTATATACATATATATATATATACATAATATGTGAATATAAGTGTTATAATAGAGGTATACTGGACATACGACATCCCCTTTTTGGGAGCAAATGACCAAAGAATTAAAACCTCCAACATCCCAAGGCTCCAAGCGCCCATGCCCGAAGAGCGACGCAGCGTTGCCCGTCTGTTCCAACGTCACCGCTTTGCACCGCCGCTTGTGGAGGCGCAGGAGCTGCTGCTGTGCGTCTGAAACCAAGGCCTCCTGGGGCTGAAAAAATGGAGGCCTTAAACTATAATGGGATATATAACAAAACTATAACAGGAGGCCATGATAGTTGAATTTTTGGGGATATAAACTATAATGAGATTATAATGATTATAAGTATATCATAACTATTCATTGAAATGTAATGGAATTAATTATATGAGTATGATGGGCATATAGTGGGAATACAAATGGGTAATGGGAATACAATGGTAATACAATGAGAATGTAATGGGAATGTAATGTGGATCTAGTGGGAATTCAGTAATATAATGGGGATGTACTGGGCACCCAATCAACAACATGATATTTGGGTGTGTCTGAAAAATGGATGTTTGCACTTTTTAGGGCCAACAAAGGGACAATGATGAAGATGTTCATTGGATTTCGGTGTAATACATATATACCCTATTTTCAGACAAACCTGCTCATAGTTTCTATGGAGCTTTTTGGAAAACCGTGCAAGAAAAGAGACAGGTAATTTACCAATAGTTTAGAGATTTTCAGATTGTTATGCCGGATATATCTTGTGGAGGGTTGCTATAAGGGGAAGTCTACGGGAAGCAGAGTTTGGACCTCCAAGTGTGCAAGTTTTCCCGCAGGTGTTCCCTTGCTGAAACCCATTCTGGGACCGTGTTCAAAGTGAATATTTTCGGATATGGATGGATACGGATATGGAATATGGATCATTACAAAATATCGTGGGGCCGCAAGTGGACTTGTCACGGTTTGTTATCAACCGTCCATTAAAAAAGGGCTGATGATATGTGCTTCCATCATTCCACAAGCTGGGCCCAGTGGCATACTCGTCTTGGCCTCGGCATGGCAACGCCGAGGCCAATTCACACACCTTTCCCAACTGTCCATTTCAAGCACTTGTAAGGTCCAAGATGGCTCAAAATGGTTCAAATATGTTCAAATACCCTCTGGTAAACTAACATAACTATGGAAAATCACCATTTTTCATGGGAAAACTCACTATAAGTGGCCATTTTCAATAGCTCTTTGTATGTTTACCAGAGGGTACCCATAAATGACCAGACCAAATGTCCCAATTTTGTTGCACCCCAAGCGGCTGAGAAGGCGGGGTCCATCTGGTGCCCCCACCATCCTTGCCATGAATTCCTCCCATGGCTCTGGATCCAGGGTCGGCCATCGGGCTCCCACCTGGTCCTGGACGTGGAAATGGAAAATACATGAAAATACATGGAACGTACTCTATAAATGGAATTTCCCAGCTATATATAAATATAAACAAACCTACATTTATATATATGCAGTGTATGTATGCATATGTATATATATAT
>Ga0126342_10023274_pt1 | contig 10152 bp, 12 predicted proteins | sample Cyp1metagenome_FD_92528 | JGI IMG/M metagenome (GOLD analysis project Ga0126342, IMG submission 92528) | Coral microbial communities from Lord Howe Island, Old Settlement Bay, Australia - Cyphastrea 1 metagenome | ecosystem: Host-associated > Invertebrates > Cnidaria > Coral ... | reverse complement strand
TGGGGGGTCAAAAAAACAAGGGGGGGGTCAAAAAAACAAGGTGGGGGGTCAAAAAAACAAGGTGCCCTTTGAGAAAGATATGTTTAAGTTGATGAACAACGCTGTTTATGGAAAAACGATGGAGAATGTAAGAAATCACATTGACTTTGAATTAGTAGCAACACAGGAAAGGATACAAAAATGTATCAACAACCCTAATTACAAAGGATGTCATATTATAAATGAAGAATTGGCAGGAGTGGAAAAAACGAAAACAGTGTTGAAGTTGAATAAGCCCATCTTTTTAGGAATGACTATTTTAGATTTAAGTAAGGTTCATATGTATTCGTTCTATTATGATGTCTTGAAGCCGAGGTATAAGGATGATATAAGATTGATATACACTGACACCGACAGTTATGTTTTACAAACTTTCACCGAAGACCTTTTTGAAGACTGGAAGGAAATAAGGGACTATATGGACTTCAACGGTTATGACAAAAACCATCCGTGCTATGATGCTACTAATAAAAAGGTTTTGGGTAAATTTAAGGATGAGATGGACGGAAAAATCATAACAAACTTCATCGCTTTGAAACCAAAAATGTATTGCCTAAAAGTCTTCAACGAAAAGAAGGCAGAAAAGAAAGCGAAAGGTGTTCCTAAACTGAAAGTCAAAAAGGTATGAAAGATTATGAAGCAACACTACACGAGCACATACCGAAGAATGTAAATTTCAATGCCATCAGAAGTAAAAACCATCAAATCTACAGTATCAACCAAAGCAAGGTCGGCTTAACATCTTATGACAACAAAAGGTATTGGTTCAACGATGTGGAAAGCCTACCGTTTGGGCATTATTTACTTCAAACTTGATAATATTATAACATAATAATATTATCAATTCTTCATATCAAACTCCAATTACACAGTTGTAGTTTCGGTAGTTGATATATCAGTTTGTTCTGCTTTTCCTTTTCCAGTTTCTCCACTCTTGCCACCAACTCTTTTACGCTCTTGATGAGTAAAACATCTGTTCGGGTCTTTTCATCTTCGTCTATTTTCTTGATTTGTTCAAGGTAGTCGGTTTCAACACTGCTGTTTGAATTGCCCATTGTCTATATATGATTTTAGATTTTAATTTTTTGATTTGGATTTCGCCTTTGCTTTCGGCTTGACGATGTCTTTGATGAAGTTTTCAACCTCAAACAATCTACTTTCTAAATGCTGTATCTTATCCTGTTGTTCTTGGCAACATTTCCATAACAATATATTTATCTTAATATAATTCATATTCAAATTGTCTTCCTTATCCTTACCAATAATATTTTTACTAAATACTTCCGGCAGTTCATCCAATAGTTCATTTGCTAAAAACCCTATCTGCTGACCCTTACCGTGCTTTTCATCTTTGTATTCAAAAGATTTCACATTTATCTTTTTAACGATGTCAGAAACATCAACATCAACATCTTCAATGTTCTTTTTGAGTTTCTCATCACTAACAGAAGTGTCCAGTAGATTTCCAATAATACTCCGACCTGTGTTGTCCAGAGCGCAATTTAAATCCAAACTTTCACCAGTTCTATTGTATCTCATAAATTCAACTCTATTATTTCCTGCTACATTACCACCGTGGAAGACTAAATCAGTATCTACACTCCTTGACCTAAAATAATTAGCATAAGAATATTCAGCACTTATACCCTTGCCGGTAGGAATTGATACAACATCAACATTATCAATATTAGCAGTATTAAGAAATCTCATATATTCAACTCCGTTTCTTTGAAAAATCATATCAACATCTCCAATTGTATTCATCGCATTAGCTAATAATGTATGGTTTTCACCGCATCTAACGACGCTTGAATTTAAATACAATGGCATATTTGTATTTAGAAGGTCTCCAACAAAAAACCGTATAACACCATCACTATTTTCTTGGACAAAATCAAACAATGAATTGGATGGGATGCTCTCTCTCATATAACAACTGGTAAATTCCAACCTTGCTGGATTTAGTGGTAATTTTAATGATTTTGCTAATTCTATTCTGTCGTTTGCTTGATTGAAAGTCATATAGGTATTTGAATTTCTTTGAAAAACTAAATCAGCGTCAGACCTTGTGTCAATGTTATTTGTTCCAACTTTGTAAGCAGAACCAACCAGCAAATCTCTTCCAATAGCAACATTATTATCACTGGCGCTTACTATGATGTTTGCTCCAACATTTCTATTTCCAATAAACATACGGATATGAGGGTTTGTTGAGTTTTCATTTATAATATCAAAATTGTTGTTAGGTGCGCTGTATCTATGTAAAATGGTTGCCAGTCCATCATTAAATTCTAACTCTCCATTGCTTAATGCCAATCTCAAATTCTTGCTACAATCAATTCTATTAGCACCATTAAATTTTATAAACTCAACTCCGTTTCTTTGTAAAGCCATATCATTATCACCTGCTGTATTGATTGTATCTATTTTAGCACTGCTTGACTGTAATGTGATACCGCTATTCAGTTCTACCTGATTATTTCTTAAATAAAAGAAGTCAATAGCATTTCTTCTAAAACTTACATTAGCATTACCAACTGAATTATAAATATTACTTGCTACATTCTTTGAAAACTCAACTTGTTGTAATGTCCCTTCCAGTTTCATATATTCAACCCCGTTTCTTTGTAAAACTAAATCACTGTTGCCGTGGCTGTTTAATGTATTAGCATCAAAAGTTCCACTAACAACAACATCACCTGCTATTGCTTGCGATGCTTCACCTGTCAATTTTACGCAGTTGCTTAAATCCACACTACCACTACCAATTTCTGGACTTGTAGGTTTATGAAATGTTATTAGGTTGTTTTGCAATGTCATCACTTTGTTTGTTCCAACCGATGGGTCGCCGACATAAAAATCCATTTGTCCCGTTTGTTCCATCATAACATAGTTCAAAAAGTTTCCCGAATTTAGCGTTTCATTTATATAACTGTTAGTATGTTGAAACTGCAATTTACTATTTAACGGTATATCTAATTTCGTTGCTAATGCTAATGGTTTTCCTAATATCAACCCACCGCTTCCTTCATAATCACTATCATATTCTAAATAAATCAGTGTGTTATTATGTTTGAATTGAATGTTAGATAAACCACCATAACTATCAATAATGTTGGTATTGATTTTGTTTCTCACTGTCAAGTCATCATCAATGTCGGTATGATTATTAATAGTTAATTTATTACTGACATCAACATTTAATATATTTGAACCGTTCCTATTTATATTAAGAACGGTATTGCCGTTGGTGTCATAAGTGCCACCTTTTACTGAACCAGTAAATGTTGGATTAGTTACATTCAATTTATCGTTTAACATACTGTCAGATTGACTTTTTGTATAATGACTTGAAAAGATACTATCTACTTGGCTACTGCTATAATAAGGTATGAATAAAGCATCAGTTTCATTTTTGGTGTAATAATTCGTTAAATCAACATCCCCACCACCACCACCACCTCCTGCGATGTCAAGAATGTTTTTTAACTGACCATCATTCGGGTCTATTGTCCTAATCTCCTGTGCCTCTACAGTCCTATTTATATTATAATAATTTGCCATATATTATAATATATATATATTATATAATTTAATTTTCAAAAATTATTCATAGAAAATAACGGATTGTGCCTTTATTTCCAAAATGCATTCGTGTTCAATGACGATATACATTTTGTCTGGCATCAGTCCAGTGTCAGTTCCGTTGTTGGTTGTATAAAGGTCTGTTCCATACAGTGGTTTGACACGGACAACCATATTTGAATTGTTCTTCAAATTCAGTCCAGTGTAATTGGCACTGTTGAGTTTCTTTAGATTGAACCCTGCCAAAAAGGAATTCGTCCTATACATATGAGGTTTGATTGAAACGTGATTGTTTCGTGTTTCTTGTAGATGCTTGTAGTTGTCAGCAACACCCATCGTAGGCATTTCAGGGATGACAGTATTACCAATACTCAACTGAAAGGATAAATCAATATTTTCATAGTATCTTTGAGCAGTTGATGTTCCACTTTCCCACGAAAGGGGATGATAAAGAAGATTATGAGGTTTCAGCACTTCTTGGAAACCACCCTTATAACCAAAATTTGAATAGAAAGATATGAAGATGTTGTCAGCCTTGCTTACATTTCTAACGATTGTTGTGAAGATGTCGGTGCTTCTGCTTGTTGTTTGAGTTTGGACTGAAACGCTGTTGAAAGTTATAGGCAAGGATTGTTTTTCCAAAATTTCAGCATACTCTGCAAAAAGCCCATCGTCAAGTCGGTGAATATCACAGGTGATAATTGGTTGTTCAATGTTCCATAAGAATGAGGTATTCGTTGTTGTAAAGTCAGCACTTTGATTAACAAGCGGTTCGGTGGCATCACTGACTAAGGTTAATTCAATGACAATCGGACAGTATGATAAAGGAACGAAGTTTGATACATTGAAAAAGGGACAGGAAGGTCGGTAATAAACGGTCTTTTTGTTTTTAAATCCACCGAAATTGTCAGGTTTGGCTTGGTCAATGACGTTCTGAACTGTGTTTGAACCTGGGTTCGTTGCCAACTGTGTATAGGTCAAAAATCGGTTTCCTTCATTGTAAAAGGTCTCACCGAAACCAAGATTATCAGTATAGTTTCTTGAACCGTCGTCTTGTAAAGTATCCATCATTGCTTCGTATCTGTTTAAGTCAGGAATTTCAGCAATGACATTTGAACCCGCCATCACTCGCATTCGTTGAAAAAATGAGGATGGCTTATATGCTGGTCTCAACTCTTTTGTTCCATCATTGTCGGCGTTGATGAGGGTAAAACCTATCAAAAGACTTCGTAAGTTTATCCATTCGTTCGCCCCACCCGTTAGATTAAAGCGGATGACACTGTTTGAGTTTGATGAGTAGGTTGAGACCGAAGAAGGGTAAAATGTCTTAATTCATTTGTCTCTAATGTAGGACGCTCCACCTTTCAATCTATACCGAAGGACGTTTTCGTTAAGAACATCTGTGATTTCTAATGCTTCCATACTTGTATATATTCTATATAGAAAATTTTATTGATAAAATCAAAAACAATACTTTAATAAGTTTTCTGTTGAAAACTTATTTCAGATTTTTTTTTTTTTAAATATCCGTTATACTTAATCAAGTTATATCAAAATTATATTTTTTAAATGTATTTTTGGTTTTCTTACCTTTGCTCTGCGGTTTGTTTTCTATAGGTTTATTTTCATTGTTCTTTATCTCTTTTCCGCTTTCTATGACCTTCTTGATTTCGTTGTATGTTAGGTGCTTTTTCTCCTTGGTATTCTCGTTCTTCAACTTCTTCATTTCCTGCCTGTTGTTCTTCAAATATTCCCTTACGATGTCTTCCATACAATATGACTTATATAAAATAAAATCATATTATCTTATTGATTGGTTCTGCCACATTCTTTTCTGACTTTCCCATATCACCAAAATGGACGGCGTGAAAACCGTGATTGTATAAAGGGTTATAACTGTTCTTATTGACTGTTATATCCACGCCTCTGTCAAACATACTGACTGGGTCTCCTACTGCCCTGAACCTTGTGTTCTTGTTGTCAGTGTTGTCATTGAAACTCACAGTTGGTGTTCCGTAGGTTCTGGTGGTAAATCTTTTGTTGTAGTCTTGATTTAGTTTCATTGTTATTGCCGAACCCAAGGAATGACTGACGATAGTATCAACATTCTTAATGTTGTTTCTGATGAAGTCGTTTGCCGTCTTATACCGCTTTGACCTATGAACCATATGAAAAGGAATGAGTGTGTCGTCCAAAATGTCTCTTGGAAAATCTTTCGTCCCCGCTATGTAAAGTGTCTTGTTCTCTGGATGGTGGTATAGTCCTAAATCTGTTTTGTTGTTGTATGCCCTCTTCAGTCCCGTCTCGTCGTTGATGTTGTTGAATTCCTCCAAGTATTTGTTTCCTTGTTCTATCTCCTTGCTGTATTTCTCCAACAATTCCTTCTGTTTGTTGTAATATTTCTTGTTGTATTCTTTGCCATCAATCTCTTTAAAGGGATTTATCCGCTGTAGTCGTCCCTGTGTCTTCATATCATCAATTATCCTTTTTTGTAGCATATACAATAATGTATAGAATAAAAAAAATAATTGTCTAAAGTTATTATATCATAATAAATGAGTAGATTTAAAAAGATATACATAGACAGCCACCACCGAACCCAGAACTCCAACAGTAGCAGTGATTTTGAAATCTATTTACCCGAAAGTCAGGAATGCGGGAACGACACCAAACTATACATTCACGAAATCACCATACCCAATTCCATTTATCCAGTTCAAGCGGGGTTGAACAGCAACATATATCCAAGACTAACGGACTTTTCAAACACTACGGATGTCAGAATTGAAATGTTAAGTGCCTCCTATGTTGGTGCTACATTGGCATCAACCCTTCAAACTAAAATGAACGAAGCAACAAATGGATTTAGAGCCAACAACGACTATTTCAGTGTGTCCTACGACTTTGACACCAACAAAATAACCATCACCTTAAACTATGTGGATTTTTCTTTCAAGATAATGACGGACTATGAGATGGAATATAACACAGTCCAATGGACGGGAACATCTTATGATAGGAACAATCTAAAATCAATAAATCAAGTGTTAGGGAACTACACCCCTTCGTTAAACTATCCTGATTGGAAGAGTGGGTATTTGACATTATTGGCATTAAGAAATTTGTATCTTACTTGAAGCGAATTGAGTGATGCCAAACAATTAGGTTCAACGGGCGCTTACAACATCATTAAGAAAATGCCCATTAATGCTCCTTTCGGTTCAGTCATCTACGACAACGAGATAATCAGCGTAGATTACATCAATGTATCAAATAGAGTGTTGAGAACCTTACATTTTAAGTTGGTAAATAGTTATGGTAATGTGGTTGATTTAAACAATGTAAATTGTTCCTTCTCACTTACATTTGTAGAAGATGATTGTAAAGTTCATTGACAAAATCAGGAGGAATTCTATACAGTTCATCCTGACGATGTATTATAGGATTATCGCCCCAGTCGCTCTTTTTGCCTGATGGCAACCGTTGTGCTGTTTCTTTATGTTTGTTGTTGATGATGTTTCCACAGTCTTTTTTACACAATGGTCTGGGTTTCCAAGTTTTTAGGTTCGTCCATATCCTCTTTCGTTTGCGATAAGCAAACCCGTATTTACAATAATAAAGGTCAAAATAATCAAAATCTTTCATAAAGTCCTGATGCTTCAAAAGACCTGTCTGCGGGTTTTCTATGAACCATACTGATGGATTGAAGTATCTTATTATTTCAATTTTCAATGGTCTTCTTTACGATGCTGTTGGCATAATCTATTTTTCTAACACCAGTGGTTTTAGCAATGCTATATTCAACACAAGGGGGAGAAGCCCAAATTATATTAAACTCATTTTGTTTGAAAACTTTGTAGTTCCAATTGAGGATGTCGGTGTTGATGTTGGCATCCTTTAAGTCCAACGAGACAACATCAAAACCTAACTCTTTGGCGACTTTGCCTACACTACCCGTTCCAGAAAACAGTTCAAGCAATTTCATATTATAATTTTATAGATTTAAAATATGAAATTACGATAGCAATACGTAGGAGTTGTTTGTCGGGTCTTTAATGATTTTGTAGTATGCTAATGTGTCTTCTTTCGGTTGAGTGATTTTACCCGAAGTAATCCATTCAAAGTATTGCTTCCTTTTTTCTTCCCACGAACCGATGGGTCTGCCTATCTGCTTCTTTTCGAACGCCTTGTTTATTCTATCCTTGTTGTTCTCCTTATTGACATTTTGTTTCTCCTTTTCTTTCTTCAAAAGTTCCAACACATAATCCAATTTTTCAATCACTTCTTCTTTATTATTCACCAGTTCTTCTTTTATCTCGCTTCTCATCTCCTCTAATGTTTTACCAAATCTCCCATACCAACTATATATTAGTTTTATATAGTTATTTATTTAAATATTTATATATTTATTTAGATATTTATTTATCAAATTGCTTTCACGCAAAATCTACTCTTTACATCGTTTTTGGAGAAACTTTTTAATCCATATCATCCATTGACTTTCTGGTGCTACTTCTCGGAGTGCTCATTACATCGCTTATCATCTTGTTAGTGCTCTCTACTTTCTTATCTTCGGGTGTGATTTGTCTGTTCCAACTGAAGGAGATGCTGTGGTCTTCACTGTCCAGTTTAATGTCTCCGTTGTCATCCCTACTAACATTCATCGTTTTATCATTTTTGGTTAGTTTGAATGAGCAGGGATTACAAGAACACTTAATACCTTTCGGGTTGATTTGAATTTCGTTTCTCAATTGTAATTTACCCTTACATAAGGGACAGTCAAAGGTGATGAATTTGCTTGACAGTTTTTGTTCCTCGTTGAGATTGACAAAGGCAGGTTCTTCATCTGACAGTTCAAAATCCTCAGGGATTGGTTGTTTCATAAAATTGTTTTTCTTTTTCGGCATCTATTTTATATTTGAGAAAATTTAAAACAATTTTGGTCACTTCCAATGTGTGCTTACAACATCTTTTGATTTTATTATCTTTTATTACTGGAAATTTATTATCATCAGTTATTCTTTCTTCAACATCATCTATTGTTTGTATATATGCTTCATATTCACTGAGCGTCATTTAATATAAAATAATTAGATAATATTTCCTTACAATCTAATTATTTTGGGGCGGGGTCATCAAGGGGATATAGAAAATTGCAACGCACTGAAAATGAAATCACGAAAACAACTTGGCAACTTGTAGCGTAGTAATCATCTTCTATTGCTTGTTGGTAGAAAGAGAAAACGAATTAACGACTTATGCGGATTGAAGCAACTGTCCCATTTTCACACTCAACAACCCATTCAAGGCGAAAAAGGTTTCCTTCAATATCTTATATCATAAATTTATTTCTAAATACTTTTAATATATGATAAATATAAAGCCCTACAAACATAAAGAATATAATTGTAAGCAGTCATCCTATGGATATATGGCGTGTCTTCCCGCAAGGATTTTGTTGAACGCTCCATCAGGAACAGGTAAAACGGTTGCTTTGACAAATTTGGTGTTAGACATCTACAAGGGTTGCTTTGAAAAAATCTACATCTTCTCACCGACCGTTTTTATTGATGACAACTGGACGGTTGTAAAAAGTTACATTGAAAAAGAAATGGACATCAAACATACGGATGAAGATCCCATTTACTTTGACACCTTTGAAGAAAAGGATTTGAAAAAGGTAATAGACACACAGGAAGGGATTATAAAGTATATGAAGGAAAAGGACTACAAACACCTATATAACATTTGTATTATCATAGACGACTGGGCTGACAACGAAAAGGTGGTCAGAAAGAACAAGGAGTTAATCAAACTCTTCACCAAAGGTAGGCATTGGTATATCTCAACTTTTATCACATCGCAATCTTACACGCAAATATCACCAGTCGTTAGGAAGAATGCCACACAACTGTTCATCTTCAGGCTTCGCAACCAAAAAGATTTGGATGCCATTTTGGAAGAATTGAGCGGGTTGTATGACAAGAAAACTTTAGACACGATTTACCGAGTTGCCACTGATGACAAGTATGGTTTTTTTTATATATTGATTTGATGGAAAGGGATAAGAAGAAGATGTTTTACACAAATCTAAATCAAAGAATTACGGTGGAATGATTGATAATAATATTATTGAATGTTATTATCAATTATTTTGATTTCAATTTTGGATAGATGATTGACTTCTAAAGTTCCTTCGCTTCCTTTAGATGTTGTTTCTTATCCTCTCCTTTGCTTGATTTCCACTGACCATAGACTTGTTGAAACTTTTGATAGTCCGCTGTGTCTATGCTTTTGCTGTTGTTCATTTCCTCAAACTTCTCTCGTATCACTTGTATTCCTACCTTGCTTGGTGATATTGCTTTGCTCATCGTTGGTTTCCTGACTGGTGCTTTTGAAGATGATGCCCCTGTTTCTTCCTGTGCTGTCTCTGCTTCATCTACGTTGGGTGTCTTGTTGTCTTTGGGGATGTTGATGGTTGCTCCTAATGCTTGTGGTTGTGGTTGCTTTCCTCTTACTCGTCTTGCT
>Ga0126342_10023273_pt1 | contig 10152 bp, 5 predicted proteins | sample Cyp1metagenome_FD_92528 | JGI IMG/M metagenome (GOLD analysis project Ga0126342, IMG submission 92528) | Coral microbial communities from Lord Howe Island, Old Settlement Bay, Australia - Cyphastrea 1 metagenome | ecosystem: Host-associated > Invertebrates > Cnidaria > Coral ... | reverse complement strand
GAACTCCTGAATCGAGCTTATCAAGCACCCCAACTCCTGAATCAATTCGGTTACCAACCCCAACTCCTGAAACAGTAGGGTGGACAACTAGACACACCCCACAGCTAAAACAGCACGTTACGATATGATCATATATTTGCCACGTGAATTGAACCCATTTATGATTTATCATGGTTGATGGCAGACATGAAGGTAGTTCATATGGCTGGAATCATTTAGGGAGGGATTCCAATAGCTTATATATGCGCCTACTTTAACTGCCTTTGATAAACGCAAAATCCTTGGATGAGGATGGTAGCGATTTATACCTGATTGAACCCTGTTTTGGTATGTGATACTGTGGGCGCACGTTTTGCAGGTGACAACTTGCCCAGATGTGGTGGTTTCCCATTCATCCCCAAAACTTAGCTTTGCCATGCCATTCTTGATAAGGTTTGATCAGTGAAACTAAACCCCATCCAAACCCAGCTATCCATGTTTGCTCCCGATTATCCCCATCAAAAGATGAGTCATTCTTGATTGTTCAATCCCATGTTTGTAGCGACATATCCCATCATATACCAAAAGAACAACAGAATATATACCATTAAAACATATTAAAACAGTTTAAAATTAACACATAAAATCATCTAAAAATGGCCTTCTACTATATCCCCCATTCTCCAGGAAAAAACATGGCCATGTCATCGAAACGTCGAAACATCGAAACGTTTGAGGCCGCGGCTCCCGGGAAGCTGCGCGCGTTCCCTCAGCTCGGCCAGTTCTGCGGGCACCATCGTTCCAGTGGAGGACCAGGGTATGGGGATGGCCCTATTTTTAGGACCCCCCCTATTTATGGAGGTTAAGGTTTATTTAACGATAACCATAATAAATTGGAATAATATCTGCTCCCTAATACTAAAACACCTCCCCAAATGGTAAACACGGTGATCTATGTTTATAATTAAGAGGTATTTTGTATCTGGGTGCCTCTAATTAATATTGCAATGAAAACCTTTAATAATAGAAATATTAAAAAAAAAACTTGATCTCACATGTGATTAAATTCCTTATTAAAATCTATTTAAAATACTGCCTAAAACTTGATTTTGAAGCTTTCCCCTAATATTCCAATGAAAACCCTATAGAGAGAGAGAGAGAGGAAAAAAAAAACTGGATTTCAAATGTGATTAAAATCATGTTTACAATCTATTAAAAATATTGCTATAAACTGGATTTCAAAGCTTTCCCTTAATATTCCAATGAAAACCCTATCAATAAAAAACTCGGTTTCAAATTCGATTAAATACATTTTTTAATCTATTTAACATATTGCCAAAAACTGGATTTCGAAGCTTTCCCCATTCCAATTAGAACCTTATTTATTAATGATAAACATAGAAAATAAAATTTGTGAGATGGAACCCTAACAAAAAACCTCCAGGTACCATTCTATTTTTATTAATATGGGTTACAAACCAGTATTTCATCATCCTGTTCTCCTATTGATGTCAATTACCACACTTAAGAACGCAATTGTAACCCACCCAAAAAAACTAAATTGTCAATCTTTTCCTTTTATTAATGGGGTGAGTTTTAGTAGTAGGGAGAGAAGATTGAGTTGTAGATATATTGGAAAAGTATTCTGTCTATAATTTTTGTATTTTTGACCAACAAACTTAACCGGAGGTTTCCGTTTTGTCATGGGGGGACCCCCAAATCATCCAAGGAATCCAAGATGACCATGACCCTGTTGTTGAAACCCATGGTGACTTTGGGATTTTCCATTTTAGATAAGAACCCCCCATTGAGTTCGATTATTTTCGTAGATCACACCGGAGGGTAACCCAGTTGGAGTTAGTTACGGTTAGTTCTTATTTCTTGGTATAGATGATTAGCAAAGCCTTGATCATCCAATGCAGTTTTAGATGGGACATGGACAAGCCACGTTTATTGGAACTTACCAGGGTTGTTCCAGTGGGATTATCCTGTTGCTGTCCGTTTGTCAGTTTTATGTTGAGAAAAGCTGGGATATTTGCAAAATTCCAGCAGATTCGGATGTATCCCATGGCCATATTTTGGCCTGTCCTGTTGTGGGTCGGCGAATGGGGTAGTGGTGATTTTCTGCTGGCAAATGTGCCACCGTTTTTGCCGATATGCTTAAAAGAACACCTTTTTTTTTTGTCGGGCCCAGCCTTGATATCTCTGATCTCTGTGTGCAGTGCAGATTCAGCTGGCATGTTTCTCGCAAGGATATGATGCTCTTAGTGGATCCCGTAGAAAGCATGGAGCTGGAGCAAGTACATGTGAGTTTCCCCCGCTCGACCCAGGCAGGGCACTGAGAAATTGATGCAGGTTGTCGCTGGATCCGTTGTATGTGATTGCCCATCATGCAAGTTGGGACGAGGATTGGAATGATTAGACGATTTTGATGTTCCCATCCACTGGACCCACACACTTGGTCATGTTGAGTATGCATACGTCCGTGTTTTTGAGCCTCAAAGCAATCGATTGAAATATGCACCATCGATAGCCATATTAAGAGATGATCATCAGCCCATGAATAGGAATTTATATATATATATATACGTAAATAAATAAATAAATAAATAAATATATATATATATATGATATACCATCATGTTTGGATTCCCATTATGGGATGGATGGCCACACCTCGAAAACCATGTTTTGACCATTGTTTCCGTTACTTTCAAGGCCTTTCGTCCTTTGAATGGAGATTCCCCTCGCTAAGGGTTGGAATCATCCCCATGGAATCCCTTGAAGCAGGTATGGGGTACAGGAAGGGCCTCCTTAGATACCCTAGAGAGGCAACTTGGTTTATACCTAGCCTGACTCATTTATAACTTGGTTTATGGTGGATAGATCTCCGAAAACCCATTTATCACACAGGGGGATGGCCTTCCTGTAGCTCCCCAACTAGGTTTGCTCCGGGAAACCTTAACCAAGATGTTTGTAGACTTGGAGGTGTGCACAGTGATAATTACATGTACTTACTCCTTCTAAACAGAATCTGATATAAACATGTTGGCAGGGCTGAGCTGTTTATCTAATATTATCCGTAATGATAATCTAATAGCCATGCAAGAATAACCACTTAAAAGTAATAATTAATAACAATGATCACCCGCAGCATAATGAACATGATAATGGTGAGGGCCAGAACAAACAATAACAAATAATGAATAAAACCAACAACACCTAAAACAACACCCAATAAATAGCAATTTTAGCTGTCTTGGCCAAGCACAATAACCATTCATCTGGACAATTTAAAACGACGTCACTGACGTCACCCCGAAATAACGACCTAGCCTCAGAAATAAGATCATCACCATACAAGGGAAACTGAGGTCTTCAGCGCGTTCAGAAGCAAGTTCCCTATGTTTCTAGCTTTTGTCTGGGCAGCTACAGCTGGAAAAATCGGTTTTAAGCGGCAAAGCTTGGACAAACAGAAAGATCCTAGTTTATCAAACTAGGAAACTGGAGTCTTCAGCGCGTTCAGAGGCAAATTCCCTATTTTTCTAGCTTTTGTCTGGGCAACTACGGCTGGAACAAATTGTTTTAAGCCGCAAAGCTTGGACAAGCAAAAAGATCCCAGTTTGTCAAACTAGGAAAACGCGTTTTTTGAAAGGTTTGGGAGTTGTTTTTTGATGAAGACTAGGTTTGGGAGCCTCAAATTAAAGGAAAAAATTGTCAAACAGGCTGTGCGAGCGTGTTTGTAGGCACCGCGGGCGGTTCCGGACCAGGGCGGGTTCAAGCCCCTGTGCGTTTCAAGCCTCCCGGCGCCAAAGCCGGGCATTTGTGAGCTCGAGCGGTTTTTGGGGAAGGCGAAACTGAGGCCTTCAGCGCGTTCAGAAGCAAGTTCACTGTTTTTCTAGCTTTTGTCTGGGGCAGCTACGGCTGGAAAAATCGGTTTTAATCGGTTTTAAGCGGCAAAGCTTGGACAAACAAAAAGATCCTAGTTTGTCAAACTAGGAAACTGAGGTCTTCAGCGCGTTCAGAAGCAAGTCCCCTGTTTTTCTAGCTTTTGTCTGGGCAGCTACGGCTGGAAAAACCGGTTTTAAGCGGCAAAGCTTGGACAAACAAAAAGATCCTAGTTTGTCAAACTAGGAAACTGAGGTCTTCAGCGCGTTCAGAAGCAAGTTTCCTGTTTTTCTAGCTTTGTCTGGGCAGCTACGGCTGGAAAAAACGGTTTTAAGCGGCAAAGCTTGGACAAACAAAAAGATCCTAGTTTGTCAAACTAGGAAACTGAGGTCTTCAGCGCGTTCAGAAGCAAGTTCACTGTTTTTCTAGCTTTTGTCTGGGCAGCTACGGCTGGAAAAATCGGTTTTAAGCAGCAAAGCTTGGAGAAACAAAAAAATCCTAGTTTACCAAACTAGGAAACTGAGGTCTTCAGCGCGTTCAGAAGCAAGTTCCGTGTTTCTAGCTTTTGTCTGGGCAGCTACGGCTGGAAAAATCGGCTTTAAGCGGCAAAGCTTGGACAAACAAAAAGATCCTAGTTTACCAACCTAGGAAACTGAGGTCTTCAGCGCGTTCAGAAGCAAGTTCCGTGTTTCTAGCTTTTGTCTGGGCAGCTACGGCTGGAAAAATCGGTTTTAAGCGGCAAAGCTTGGACAAACAAAAAGATCCTAGTTTATCAAACTAGGAAACTGAGGTCTTCAGCGCGTTCAGAAGCAAGTTCCCTATTTTTCTAGCTTTTGTCTGGGCAGCTACGGCTGGAAAAATCGGTTTTAAGCGGCAAAGCTTGGACAAACAAAAAGATCCTAGTTTGTCAAACTAGGACACTGAGGTCTTCAGCGCGTTCAGAAGCAAGTTCCCTGTTTTTCTAGCTTTTGTCTGGGCAGCTACGGCTGGAAAAATCGGTTTTAAGCGGCAAAGCTTGGACAAACAAAAAAATCCTAGCTTACCAAACTAGGAAACTGAGGTCTTCAGCGCGTTCAGAAGCAAGTTCCCTGTTTTTCTAGCTTTTGTCTGGGCAGCTACGGCTGGAAAAATTGGTTTTAAGCGGCAAAGCTTGGACAAACAAAAAAATCCTAGCTTACCAAACTAGGAAACTGAGGTCTTCAGCGCGTTCAGAAGCAAGTTCCGTGTTTTTCTAGCTTTTGTCTGGGCAGCTACGGCTGGAAAAATCGGCTTTAAGCGGCAAAGCTTGGACAAACAAAAAGATCCTAGCTTACCAAACTAGGAAACTGAGGTCTTCAACGCGTTCAGAAGCAAGTTCACTGTTTTTCTAGCTTTTGTCTGGGCAGCTACGGCTGGAAAAATCGGTTTTAAGCGGCAAAGCTTGGACAAACAAAAAGATCCTAGTTTATCAAACTAGGAAACTGAGGTCTTCAGCGTTCAGAAGCAAGTTCCGTGTGTCTAGCTTTTGTCTGGGCAGCTACGGCTGGAAAAATCGGCTTTAAGCGGCAAAGCTTGGACAAACAAAACGTTGTGTTTATTTTACAGAACATACCCAGGATGCAGCAAATTAAGAAATCAAAGCAGGTCCTGTTGTCGTATTAGGCCGACGTAAAATAATGTATTAATTCAGACGACGTCAATATTTCAGCGGTAAAATTATTCGAAATAAACGACGACCTGCGAGATATTATAAATTGTGCAGATTCATGGTTTCAGCCCTGCCAGCGGACTGTGCCGCCTCAAGGGCCGCCCCAAGGGGATATATCGCTTGTTTGAAACCAGACTAACCTGACCAGAAATGGACAAATCATTGTTACTACTTTAGGTTACTTTATTATTATTATTGTTATTATTATTATCGTTACCCTCTGGTAATTTAACATGACTATGGAAATCACCATTTATAGTAAATTTTCCCATGAAAAATGGTGATTTTCCATAGTTATGTTAAATTACCAGAGGGTACTACTATTGTGTTGATAGCCTGCTGTTTGTGTTTCAAGAATTGCTCCTGGGCCGTTTCTGTCCGTGGCCGGCCAGGGGGAAGGAATCAGCCTGCGAAGATTCATGAAGGCTGACACTTAGCTGTGGCTTGAATTTGGATATATTTACACAATTTGACATATACATATATATATGTACTAAATTTTGCTAACATATGAATACCTACATCCACATAATTATAGTTTATAAGGATTGAGGATTGGGACACGAAAGATGAAAATGAGGAGAAACACCTGCATATATAATTTAGCTAAAACATGGGCATGATTATATAAATATATGCTATGCTATATATCACATGTGTGTATTTTGTCATTTAGAAGCATATCAAGTAGCATATAGGAACATTGGAGATGCATTTGCACAGCCCATCCTTCCTCGCCTTAGGGCCGTGGCATCCGAGGAAAGGTGGCAGGAATTGCAGAAGACTTTGATGGGTGCCGCGGTGATGGATAGGACAGACGAGGAAGTGAACCAGGCTTATAATCTGTTAAACCCAAGAAGAGTAAGAGACCTGCCTTATACAAGCCATTTCTGGTCACGTTAGGGATAATACCTGTTCTTGGGTGTACGACATTAGGAGCGAGATGAATATGTAATTTGCCTGTGCGACATGATTTGAAGGGGTCCATTTGTTTGGTGAATTTGGGGGCGTATAGCCACTTGATGTTGGATTTCAGATTCTGATCTAAAACTTTTGCAGTCGATTGTGGGGCAGCTGACTTTGATTTGGGGACATCACTGTTAGGTCTGAATTGAACCATGTATTTCTTCATATCCTAGTGCTCCCCATAGTTAGAACTCCCTGGGTAGTAAAACTGTATGTTATTAATTAGCACAAGATAGTACAAGTGCGACATTTGTTATACAGGAAAGGCCTGCGGACACCCGGACCTGGAATCTGAAAGCAGCACTTGGACCAAAGCCATGCAAAGTTAATCAACAGTATCGACATACCAACGTAAATCAACATATGTTCGCCGAAGAGGTTCCTAATAATACCAATAAGAATCAAGTTCCTTCACTAAGAAGTCAATTGTCCAATCATGTCCAATCTGTTGCGTCGCCCCAATACAAACATCAATGAAAATCTGCTATGCGAAGAAGTTCCCTGATAAGCGCCTTTCTTTGAAATTATATCCAACCAAGGTCAAGCACAATTTGCTGCCGAAGGGACTCCCTTATCAGGACCAAAGTACCTATATACAAAAAAACTTTACACATAGTTTCACATTCATTTTGTAGCAACCTAATAAAGCCTCAAACACATGGCCTATTTCATTATTTCATATTATTTCACCATGTTACCAGCTAATCACATTAGCCAGGACTCAGTTTGAAATATGTGATGGAAAGCTTGAAAATTACAAAAACCATTACCAAAAGATATACAATTTCTATTTATTAACTAAAGGATTTTGAATGGAACCAATGCATAATTATAACCACGTATAGTCATATAGATAATTCGCTACAATAAGCCCAAAAATAAACATACAGAGACTTGCTTTATGTTCCACATATATACTTATATCTCTGTGGTTTATCTTGAACCTAGCTATGTACGTTCTGTTCTGCAAACATGTTCATGTACCCAGCATGCACTGTTCACATTCCAAATGCCCACGCGAGCAAGAAGCGTTAATCCATTTTCATGGTTAGGTAGACCGATTTTAGAACCCCAAGGTCCTCAAAGTCAGGATCCTAGATCATTTGCCATTGCGGCTAGTACAGGTTAAATTTCACATTGGGAAATGAACATGCAGCAGGGAATCATGGGTAGTTATGCATCACCAGATTTACGGATTTCCGCCGAAAAAAAACAGATCAGCAGAACTCAGGCGCACAGTTTGTCATGTTGAGTTCCGCCGAAAAAAATATGTTCAGCAGAAATCCTAGGGAAAAGCGTTGAATCAGCAGAAGTCCACTACACAAAACCAGAAGATGAGTTCCGCCGAACCATACGTCTGAAAAAAACTAAAGTCCGCAATTTTGTTTGCAATCGATTCGGGGTCACAGGATCTCAATTTTCCGCCGATTTTTTTCAGCAGATCTCATGCCCCATAATCGGCCGCAACGAAAAAAGGCCCACAAAGTCCGCAGAAGTTTGTTTAGCAAACTAATCTGAGACTTCAATGCAAACTTCTGAGCCCTAGACCCTTATTGGCCATGGGTGGCACATGTGATCGGGAGGAACTTGCCTGGGTAACCCTTGGAAAATCGTGTAGACTTGGTGATGGGCAATTTAACCACCCATTACCATGGTCTGGCCGCATGCTTTTTAAAAGCTCCATGGGCAGAGGATTTCATTTAAGTACAGTATTCCCTTCGCCCGCCCCCTAACAAATGCTCAATTTTACCCAAATGGGCAAAAACATGTTAAAGCATGCTAAAACTAGGTTAACCAAAAAATGTAATTATAGTGCAATTGCGACATGTGTTATACAGATGTCCGCGCACACCCGGACCTGGAATCTGAAAGCAGCACTTGGACCAAAGCCATGCAAAGTTAATCAACAGTATCGACATACGAAGCTAAATCAACATGTGCTCGCCGACGAGGTTCCTAATAATACTAATAAGAGTCCAACTCCTTCACTAAGAAGTCAATTGTCCAATCATATCCAGTCTGTAGCGTCGCCCCAATACAAACATCAATGAAAATGCGCTATGCGAAGAAGTTCCCTGATAAGCGCCTTTGATTGTAATTAAATTCAACCAAGGTCAAGCACAATTTGCTGCTGGAAGAGACGCCCTAATCAGAACCAAAGTATCTACTATTTGTTTTTTACATATATGATTCACATTCATTTTGTATCAACCGAATCCAAGCCTCAAACACATGGCATCTTTTATTGTTGAGGTCCAAGACCACCATTTCAATTCAGTTCGCCATTTAAGGTCAATAGTAAAATTGTAGTAAATTTTATATTGAAATAAAAAGGGGAAAACCCTTGAAATTTGAAAACAATTGCTGGCAAATATTTTCTTTTAATTTCAGGAAACTTACCAAGAGCATGAAGGGGTGAAAGGGAATTGCCCATTAAATCAAACTTAAATTTGGATGATCTATGACCCATGATCTAGATCCTGAGACACCAATCCGATTGCAAAAGTTTTTTATGGAGCTTTCCTGAAATGGTGGTACAGGCAGATGTTGAAGACGGTACCGGTGGTATAAAATGCAGCTGTTCCCTTGTAAAAAGCATTCAGGTGAAGGCCGTTTAGTATGCGTTTCACAGACATTGGATTATACATGCAAGACCTTGGATCATCGAAATGGAAAGACATGCAATTAAAATGAAAGGACATGAATACAAGAAGCAAGAACATGAATGCAACATGAAGGAAATAAATGCTACTAGTAAATGAACGGGCAGGACTGAGGGTTGTCCCGGAATGGTCGTATGAACGTCAGTGGGAGGCTCATTTCTCTGCGCAGGCGCAGTGTTTTATGACTCTGGTACATCTGTGGGTTAGCGTGGTCTAAGACGAATTTTTGGAAAAAATCAGTCAGAAAAGTGAACCTTTTGCGGACTTCACGCGTTTCGGCAATTTCCACTTTTTCAATCTCTTTCACTTTTTTGGCAAGTCCGGATTTTATATGAGTTTATAACTTATATATGTAATCCCTAAATGAAGCCCCTGATAGAAGTATGCGTATACGTTCCATGGGGCCGTGGGATTTTATAACTTATGTAATCCCTAAATGAAACCCTTAAAAGAAGTATGCATATATGTTCCATGGGGCCGGGGGGATTTTATAACATTACGTAAACCTCAAATGAAACCCCTAATAGAAGTATGCGTATATGTTCCAATGGGCCCGGGGGATTTTATAACTTATTATGTATACCCTAAATGAACCCCTAATAGAAGTATGCGTATGTTCCATGGGGCCAGGGGATTCTATAACTTATGTAAACCCTAAATGAAACCCCCAATAGAAGTATGAGCATATGTTCCATGGGGCCGGAAGATTTTATAACTTACGTAAACCCTGGCCCTAAATGAAACCCTAATAGAAGTATGCGTAGGACGTCACTGTTGTTATGACAACGAAATCCCCTGGCACTGGGATGATGGAACCAATGGGTTGCTAGCTCCTCGTCCTGTGGGTAAATGAACAAAAGCAATGCGAATGAATGGAAAATAATGCAAGTACAGTAGGTGGTGAAAGGTGTGCCTGTTCAATTCCCAAAAGGTCTGCCTAGCCGGAGTTCCGTTGGGAGAAAGAATCAG
>Ga0126342_10023272_pt1 | contig 10152 bp, 10 predicted proteins | sample Cyp1metagenome_FD_92528 | JGI IMG/M metagenome (GOLD analysis project Ga0126342, IMG submission 92528) | Coral microbial communities from Lord Howe Island, Old Settlement Bay, Australia - Cyphastrea 1 metagenome | ecosystem: Host-associated > Invertebrates > Cnidaria > Coral ... | reverse complement strand
TAGAATGCCAGAAGGTATGCCAGATAGAATGCCAGATAAAATGTCAGATAGAATGCCAGAAGATTTGCCAGTAACAAAATGTATACATGTCATGGTGGGGATCACACGAAGTAAAGTAATTTTTTTGTTATAAATGGAAAATAACAGTTCAACCAGCAAAAGATGAGATTTTTGTGTGGACTATGAAAGATTGACCATGAATCATGCAAAAAATGAAGTGAACACCGGATCCGATTTGTGGGAGCCACCGCGTCACGAAAAAGTTGGTACTCGTACATCGAGGACAGAACAAGGTTACCGTAAAAGTAGTAAAATTGAATGTAAATGAATTCACTAGGTCAATCTTACATGGGTACTTTAATCCTTTAGTCGTTTGGTATTAATGGGAATATCTACGTTCACCAGCAAAGAATTTGTCACTTTTTGCAGGGTATCTGGCTGATTGGCAATGGGATATTCATGCAATTTAATTAGAAATGATGAGATGTTGGATATTATGTGGTAAAGCCGATGCCATAAACCATCCGCGATGACTTACCATAAATGGGTGGTATAACAACCATCCTCAAATAGTAGCTTTGTGGCATTGGGTTTCCACATTAAAGGAAATACTCCCAGAACAGGTTTCTTTCATCTCTTTCTGAGTAAGGAATCAATATAATTTGCCCAAATGTTGCTTACAAAGCCATGATTCTGTATTTGCATTGGCCTCGTCACAAAGTGGAGGCCGGAAGGCTGCAAGTGTCTGCAAATGTCTAAACTTATGGCAGATGTTCGTCATGCGGAACTCTTTGAAGTGTCCCATTTTTGCGGCTGCGAAGTTCATTTGAAACCCGAAGTGTGATTCCATCCACAGAATGACAGCATCGTGCACACGTTTGCCAGGTCCGTGCCTTTTTTGGCTGGGAAATCTCCGATCTGGGAAAATGATCGAAGTATAAATGGTGGGATTTTTCAGCAAGCCATGTTTACCGGAGGGTTTTTCCATCTGGTAAACATACGAAAAAACTATATGGAAAATCACCATTTCTCATGGGAAAGTCAGCTATTTCTTTGATTTCTATGGCCATCTTCAATAGCAAACTGTTACTTTATCAGAGGGTAACCATGTTCGTTGACCACGTGCGAAAACGAAACTCCCATGGCCACCTGGCCAGGCCTGCGAGCTCATGGGAGGGATCACATCGAAGTCCTGGCAATGCAGTAACTATGGACAGACACTTGAGCGGTTACCCTCTGGTAAACTAACATAACTATGGAAAATCACCATTTTATATGGGAAAATCCATTTATAATGGCCATTTTCAATAGCTATGTTAAATTACCAGAGGGTACCATGAAAAGCACCCTCCGTTGGTTGGGTTGTGTATAATGTTGGATGCTGATTAGTGGATAGGTTCGCTATTGTGGCAATTTTTCCAAATTATTCTGAACCCATGCATTGTTTGGATGGTTCGCTTTTGTGGCAAGAAATCTTGGGGGGGTATGTTTTTTGTCTTAAAAAATGTTTGTGTCAAAAATCTGAACTTTTTTCTGAACAAAAAATATTGCTTTTTCACAAACATTAATCAGCAACATTTGTCTCCCTGTCCCAAAAGAATCAGACCGCTTATTAAACCCTTATTAAAGATTATTAAAGAACAGTTTTTCCACAAATTTCCAAGGCACTGGGCCATGAGAGGGTCCAATTCACTTTAGTAGGCTTGTTCTCAGTGTTCACAATTGCAGCAAACTTTTCCAGAGCTGATCCTGGAGCCAAGAGAAGAAAGGCCTTTTCCACAAGCAATTGCCAAATTCAAAGTCCAAACCTTTCCCAAAAGAATCAGACCGCTTGTTAAACCCTTATTAAAGAACAGTTTTTCCACAAATTTCCAAGGCACTGGACCATGAGAGGGTCCAATTCACTTTAGTAGGTTTGTTCTCAGGGTTCACAATTGCAACAAACTTTTCCAGAGCTGATCCTGGAGCCAAGAGAAGAAAGGCCTTTTCCACACAAATTCAAAGTCCAAACCTTTCCCAAAAGAATCAGACCCCTTATTAAACCCTTATTAAAGAACAGTTTTTCCGCAAATTTCCAAGGCACTGGGCCATGAGCGGGTCCAATTCACTTTAGTAGGTTTGTTCTCCAGGTTCACAATTTCAGCAGAGAAGAAAGAACAGCCTTTTACAAAAGCAACCTGTTCTTTCTCTTTCCATTTCTCTTTCTCTTTCTCTTTTCCTTTCTCTTTCTCTTTCTCTTATCCTTTCTCTTTCTCTTCCTCTTCCTCTTCCCCTTCCTCTTTCTCTTTCTCTTCCTCTTCTTCTTCCTCTTCCTCTTCCTCTCTCTTTCTTTCTCTTTCTCTCGTTCCCTTTCTCTTTTCTTTCTCTTTCTCTTTCTCTTTCTCTTTCTTTATTGCATGGTTCATTAAGAAAAAAACCTAAGGTGGAAAAGTAACGCGATCAACATGCTGAACCCCACTCACTACAAGTGCTACAAGTACTACAAGTACATCGGCAAAAAAAAAGGTTTTAATTTGGTGTCAATTGTAGCCAATTTTTATCCTTACTTAAGTGCAGATTTTTGTTTTCCTGGAAAGAAAGTTTTTGGCGCTCCACTCTAAAGAGGAGCTATTGTTGAGGGGAGGGAGGGGGGGGGCCTCTAATCAGGAACCAACATTACTGGGTCCGACTTTTTTTGGGGGGGAGGGGTTATAGTAAGCCACAGTTCATGAGATGCCTATTGCATCCTATTGCCATCTATTGCCAGATATATTACCAGTACAATGGCCTGGGATACCGAATAAACCAGCATGGGATGAGACGGGGCTATTTTTCATTGCTCGTGTTGAACAACAAGGGAAAGCAGCAGAGACCAAATCCCATAAATGATTGTCAACACGAAGAGCGATACTAATTGAGAATGGAGGAGAAGAAGGGACACCCCTACAACATTCCCTCTTTTGAAGTGTTGCTGATCTATCACGGTGTTGAGGTGGATATGTGGCAGGCTGTCTGTGAAAGACCATCTGGTTGAGTGGGGTGTAGCAAAGTGGTGTGCCTCGATGGAGCGATGTGAGGCAAGCCGCCAGGATCCGAACGCCAGCTCCACAGGCAACTACTTGCCGTGCTGGGTTTCCTGCGAGAAGACATATCAGGTACTCGGGACGTGGCCGGAAACCTTATGGAAGCAGCGGAAGATTTCTTCAGTGACCTATGAGAAGCTGTTGTTTTTGTCCCGCGATGGAGTCGTTTCCAGGAAGCGAAACCTAGAAGCGGGTCAAGAGCGTGAGGAAGCTGCTGCTTTGAAATTGGCACTTATAACTATACTTACTATGGGGGGCATCACCTTGTTCACTGCATTCTGAGGCCTGTACACCATAGCAATTTTTGAGAGCTCGCTCTCATAGGGTTGAGCAGTTCACTGCACTCTGGGATTTGATTTTTTTCATAGGGTCGAGCAGTTCACTGCACTCTGGGATTTGATTTTTTTCATAGGGTCGAGCAGTTCACTGCATTCTGGGATTTCTGAGGCCTGTGCACCATAGCAATTTTTGAGAGCTCGCTCTCATAGGGTCGAGCAGTTCACTGCACTCTGGGATTTGATTTTCTTGCGACCCCCCCTTGGTTCACAAAATAGGCACTACCTACTACCTACTACCTCTACCTACCAACCCGCAGTTGTACCAGCCTTTTGCGAAAGTTCCTCAAGCAGAGGAATGGCTGAAACTCTTTAAGGTGCCAAACTGAATTGAGCCATTCAATTTCTTAAAGTACCTTATCATGTTTCCAATTTGGCTCCCGTGTCCAATAGCAATTTCTATCTTTCTTCAAGGGCAAACTTCTTATGAAGTTATACAGATGTGTAATCCAAGATTGGCATTTTTGGTTTCTCCAAGAATCGGGGTACCTTGGAATCTGGATGAACTATGACCACGAGATGTCACTGGAATCATGTTGGTTTTTTTTGGTGAATCATTCCCTGTCCCAACACAACTCAGCTATTTTAAGGTGAATAATCAGCTTGTGCAGCCAGATTTATGAGGATTGTGGCATCAAAATATCGAGGAGACGAGGTGTCCTAAGTCATGGGGATAGCCCTAAATCATCCATTTGAGTAGGAATTTCCATGTTTGGGGTAGCCCCATGTTAGGAACCCCAAAATATGTTTTAGGGTACCAAAATTTCTAGAACTCCTTTGTTTCCATGGCTACTATGGCGACCAGTCAGCCCAGTCTGAATATGCTTGCAGAATCATCCCAGCTAAATCATCCACGTGCGCGATGAAAAATACAATGGCAAAAGTGAAAATCCAGCGTTGATGTTGTTTTTTATCGATAAACAAAAATCAATATTTTAAATTAAAAAAATAACCATATTCCATCCCAGTGTACTGGTTTGTGGATAGCTTTGATAGGTATCCCGTTTATTCAATGGTAATCATACAGCTATCCCCAATACACCAGGTAGAACCACTGGATCGGTGGTTGGTGAGTTCAAAGAATTCAGCCAGGATTATCCCACCTGACCGTAAGGTAAGGTTAGTAACTATGATTATAATCCATTTAATTTATGTATATATGTATGTATGTGTATATATATAGTGTATATATATATATATATGCATACATACATACATACATACATATATACATACATATATATATATATAGGTAGGTATCTAGGGGGGCCAGGCGGCATCGATACCTTTCATAAACTGCTGATGAAAACTTCCCTCAAGAAGCGATATAGGTTCTCAATACCAGCAAGAAGATTGGTATGGTTCAACCTCGGGGACGAACATGCATAGCATTATGTTTTTTTCTGAACATGACCATGAGCATGGGCATACGCTTCTGACTCCGCTGCACAATCTGAGGAACGCAGTCTTGAAAGCTTGTGGACAAAGTCATGAATGGCAACGTGCCATGCAGGTTGGGGCCGGGTCCATTGCCCTTGGTAATTCGCCAGTAGCACCCTGTTTTTACATCTTTGACCTCCAGAGTGGAGGGTCTACAATTCAGGATTGGGGGGTTCGCTTTCTTTGTTGCAGGTGTGCTCCATAATATATGTACCAGTAGTACCGCACAAGGCGGTGGCGGAAGTTTCAAAGATAGGACACTATAGGAGAGGTGAGTTGTTGTGATGCATGGATGGCAGAGCGAATCCACTGATGGACCAAAAGGTGGTCGGAGTTCTGTTTTTTTGTGGTGATTGTAAAGGTTGCAGTGGTCAGCGCAGGTGTAGTTGTAGTTGCAGTGTAGTGTAATGAAGTTGTAGCTGTAGTGTAGTGTAATTGGTGTAGTGTAGTTGCAGTTGTAGTTGTGGTGTGGTGTAGTCAGTGTAGTGTAGTGTACTGTACTGTAGTGTTGTGTACTGTAGTGTAATATAGTCTAGTGTAGTCTAATGTAGTGTAGTGTAGTGTAGTGTAGTGCAACTATAGTTACTATAGTTGTAGTTGCAGTGTAGTCTAGTGTAGTGTCATTAGTGTAGTGTAGTGTGATGTAGTGTAGTGTGATGTAGTGTAGTATGGTTCGATGTAGTGCGGTTGCAGTTGTGATGTATTGTTGTGCAATCTAGTGTAGCTGTAGTCGTAGTTGCAGTTGTGGTGTAGTGTAGTGTAATGAGTGTAGTGTACCCTCGATCAGTGCAGCTGGTTTGAGCCCGCCATGTGAAGAGCAACACACCTGGAACCGTAAAGTCCATTTGTTTTGGGGGGTAGAGTAGACAACACAAATATAGCAAAATATAGGTGCTTAGAAGTCAAAGATTGATTACCAGTTCTTTTGCCTGTTGCTTCTGACCCCAGAAGCATGAATTCAAAGACAAGATACAGCAGTTCCTTCTTGCGAGTCGAATCCTTGTAGGCGAAACAAATAAATATACAGAACAAAGCTCTGCAAAGCCACAGATATTTTCAAGAGCTCTCGGAGTCGCAGGAGGATGCTGTGTACCAAAGGCGGTCAAGGGCGCCGGAAGACGTTTAAAGCCAGGCTACTGCCTAACGTCGCTTTCTGAACCCAGTAGAAAACCTCTCTGGCCAAAGTACGGCGCTGGGCGGTACTTGTAGTTGTAGTTGTAGATGTTGTAGTGTGATTAGTGTAGTGTACTGCAACTAGCGTAGTGTAGCGTAGTGTAGCGTAGTTAGTGTAATGTAGTGAAATTAGTGTAGCGTAATGTAGCGTAGTATATGTGTAGTAGTAGTGGTAGTAGGAGTAGGAGTACGAGTAGGAGTAGGAGTAGGGGTAGGAGTAGTAGTAGTAGTAGTAGGAGTAGCAGTAGTAGTAGTAGCACTAGTACTAGTACTAGTACTAGTACTAGTAGTGTAGTTGTAGTTGTCTATCTATCTGTATGTCTATCTGCAAGCTTGAAAACGAACCTGTTCTGCGTGACTTCCTCAATTCTTGACCTTGGCAACATCAAAAAACGCAGCAATTCTGCGAGACATCCTCAATTTTTGACCTTGACAATGTCACAAAGGAAGCAATTCTGCGAGACGTCCTCAATTTTCCAAGTTGACAACAGAAAAAAACGAAGCAATTCTGCGAGACTTCCTTCAAAAATGGAAATTTGAGAGCACAGGTGACGGCCTCTTACCAATGCGTTTTGCGATTTTTCCACTCCATCTGTTTAAACTATTGTGCCTGCCACGAAAAAGTGACGCCAGGTCATGCGAAGTGCTGCACCTGTCACGCATAATCATCTTAGCAAACCTGAAGATCTCATGCTCCAAAATGCTACCATTCTCAGGAAATCTCAGCCCTCATCTCCTAACACATCTAGCTCATGTGTCTCTTTTGGACATGCTACAAAACCCTCACGTTTTGCTCACTTGGGCAAGGTGCAGAATCCCTTGCGCCTGCCACGCAAAACCACATCTGAACCTTCAAAAGTGGTCCGAGCATGTGGTTAACATTTTGACTTGGAAATGTGCTTTCGCGCCACAATGGCGTGCACTTTTTCAACATCACAACTGTCAAAAGTGGTCTCAGCACGGTGTGCTTTGTACATTTTGACTTGAAAATGTGCTTCGCGCCACAATGGCGTGCACTTTTTCGACATCACAACTTTCAAAAGTGGTCTCAGCATATGGTGTTTTGTACATTTTGACTTGGAAATGTGCTTCGCACCACAACGGCGTGCAATTTTTCATCTCTCATCTGACCACATGGCTCCGCACCCGCCACTTTAGCGAGCCTACTTTTCGACCCTCCGGAGCCACAAATCATTGGAAAAACACAGGGTTTCGCGGCTTTCCTACCTTTTCGCGCACCTGCATCTTCTTTCTTCTCACTCTTTCTCTTCTCTGATCATCTCTCTTCTGCTCTTCTCCTCTCTGACTCTTCCCACCTCTGCTTTTCCATCTGTCCATATTGTCAGAATTTTGACTTCTAAATTTCCTTCGATTATTCATATGCTTGGATGATCATTCCTCAGAATACGTTGCCTTTTAGCAGGTTAGCCCTTGCATAATATTTGCACATCATCCATGATGGTGTGGGGCCGGGAGCTAAGATATATCCAGCGACCGTTCGTGCAGAGAAACGCTGCGGTGTGACTTGCACATGAGGTTTCCAACATCCGTGTGTAGTATTGTTCTTGACAGCTATACCAATCCATAATCTGAATGAATTGGTTTCACGTGACAAAACAAACTGTCACTCAAAAGCGGATCGAAAGATCGGTTGTTTAAAAGTGTATCTCTCATCTTGCAATCAAGGATAAACCAACTAATGTGCTAAGCCCATAATTTTCACAGGCTTGCTTCAGCCCACTACAGGTAAATGATAGCCACAAGGAGCTACTTGGAGGTTTATCCCACGGATTGTAAGTGGTTAACAACCATAGTTATAACCTATTTAACTTATTTACAAATGGGATGACCCTACTGGGGACTTACCAACTAGATCCAACTAGGTTTATTGACCTACAAAGTGGGATGATCCTTCAAGAATTCTACCTCGTCCAAAGTACCCAATAATGACCCACAAATTAGTCACAAACTAGGGATAATTTGATTATAGTTGTCCCATGATTGTCCCAGAATCATCCCACTATTATCCCAGAATAGGAATGGTAAAAACAAGATCTCGAAAAGTGGCTCCAGAATCTGAAGCAGATTATATTCCTCAATCATTTCCAGGTTTCCACCTTTTCTATGACAGAAAAAATGTCCCACAATTATCCCATTATCCCATAGCTATCCCCATTGAAACCCTCCGGTAATCAAATGTCTCCATTGAAAACTAACCATTTATAGAGGATTTCCCATTGAAACTTCCATTTTTAACGTTTTTTCTCATAAAATAGTGGATTTGAACCATGCCACGATCACGTTGGTTGGAGATTGAAGAAGACAGAGGTCATAGCCAAGCATTGCCGGTCACTGTGTAGCCCTCGGCCTCCAATGTGGCTGGCATAGCTTTGTCTAAGTAGGTTATATCCCGGTTTTTTCAGTGGGATAAGTAGGGTTAATCCACTTATAACTAGGGTGAACTAACCTAGTTAGGATTCGTGGGATGAGGCATCAAGTAGGTTTGTTTCACAAGCATCAGTTGGCCACTTTGATGAGCAGTTGGCCTTCAACATCAACCCCAGTCGGACGACCATGAAGCCGACTAAGCTGACTTCAAATCCGCAATTATTGACCAAAATTTCACTGTTTTTGAGGTGATGGTTATCCATTGAAAATGGGAATCGAATGGATATTAATTCATGGGAATATAGTGGGATATATAACCAACTACAAGCAAAAGTTGGAGGATCTACGCATTTGTGTTATATTTTGTTTTGGGGGAATGTCCATAATCAATCTATCCCATAGGAATCTCAGGAATTTAGATTAACCCGCCCGTAACATTTGGATTTCCAATCGGAGATGGATGACCATAATCCATACACTGTGATTTGAATATGGCACATATGATAAACCCAATGTTTTAGATCTATTTACCACTTTTATGGCCTATCTTTTGGAGATTGAATCCTTCCTATTTTGTCAATGGTTAAAATCTGTTAAAATCATGCTAAAACGTTTAAGACCATCATTTCTCATATGCTCAAAATTTTCCATTCTGGACTCTTCACAAAATGTCGGTGAAGCTGTTGAAGCCCAAACAATCTGCTGGTATACACCATTTTGTTGGTGGTTTCTCCATATTTTGCTGGCTTTTTGATTGGGTTTTGCTTGGGTTTCAGCCATCCATTTTGGACAAAAAACTGAAGGTCTATCAAGCCGTAAAAGGAACTGAACGCGCCTCCTTTTCCCAGAACATGGCGCTCGATGCGTTGCTTGTGACTCCACAAGTTGCCAGGTCCATGGCAAGGTCTTTGAAGGGATAGAACAATAAAAACGATAAATATGGAAGTGTCCATAAATGGATGGGTTATGATGATGGTTCGTTATGATGGTTTATTATCAAAAAATATTGATGGAAATTATGATGAAAATCATCCTCTTCCGCCTAGATGGGTACTATAATCCTTATTTTTGTTATAAATGGAAAATACCAATTCAACCAGCAAAAGATGGCGAATTGTTTTGTGGACTACCATGATGAACAATAGAAACGATGAATTTAGGTTGAAACCACCAGCCATATGGTATACGTGCTGGTTTTCCTCTATCATTCATTTTCCAAGTTGACAACAGAAAAAAAAACGAAGCAATTCTGCGAGACTTCCTTCAAAAATGGAGCGTTGAGTGCAGAGCTGATGGCCTCATACCGTTGCGGTTTGCGATTTTTCCACTCCATCTGTCTAAAGTACTGCGCCTGCCACGAAAAAGTGATGCCAGGTCATACGAAGTGCTGCACCTGTCACGCAAAATCATCTTAGCAAACCTGAAGGTCTCATGCTCCAAAAAGCAACTCTTCTCAGGAAATCTCCGCCCTCATCTCCTAACACATCTGGCTCATGTGTCTCTTGTACTGCGCCTGCCACGCGAATGCATCTTTGCAGATCCTCTTCAAATGTCCCACGCCTGCCATCTTTTTAGGACCCGCTACAAAACCCTTACGTTTTGCTCACTTTTGACAAGGTGCACAATCCCCTGCGCCTGCCACGGAAAACGACATCTGAACGTCCAAAAGTGCTCCGAACCCTTCAGTTTTTTGATTTTTTTACTTGCAAATGTGCTTCGCACCACAACGGCGTGCATTTTTTCATTTCTCATCT
>Ga0126342_10023271_pt1 | contig 10153 bp, 12 predicted proteins | sample Cyp1metagenome_FD_92528 | JGI IMG/M metagenome (GOLD analysis project Ga0126342, IMG submission 92528) | Coral microbial communities from Lord Howe Island, Old Settlement Bay, Australia - Cyphastrea 1 metagenome | ecosystem: Host-associated > Invertebrates > Cnidaria > Coral ... | reverse complement strand
TGCAATACTTGAAATATTTGGAATATTGAAATTTGAAATATTTAAAATATTTGGAATATTTGAAATATTTGAAATATTGGAAATATTCGAAGTATTTAGAATATTTGAAATATTGGAAATATTCTTGGAATATTTGAAATATTTAAAATATTTAAGATATTTAGAATATTTGAAATATGTAGAAAAGTTTGCAAAACAAAAGTAAAAGGTAGATCATAGGGGTGCCTGTTGCCATATATATATATATCATATGCGTTTGTGTTTCATGTCAACAGCATGCCAAGGGGCACGGAACCACAATCTCCGGTCATTTTTGGAAGCCCAATTCACATGTTTAAACAACATTATAAAGCCATCGGAATTTGGGGGTACTCAAGAAAGCGATATTAGAATCCCCTGTGAATGTGCACTAGCCTGTGGCTGACTGCATTCAAAAAATTGTTTATAAAATGATGTGTTTTTTATAGAATGAATCGGAGGCATATTTATGGAGTGGTCCGGCAACGGCAAGTTTAAGGATCTGAGATTCCGATAGATAGAAAAGCACAGATGACAGGTTTATAATACTGTAGAATAAAATAACTAGTTCGAAATAAAAAAACAAAAAACATGTTGTTTATTGTTTTTTGTTTTTGAAAAGCACATCTCAAAGTGCCAAATGAACTTCGTACTACTCGCGCACTCGCGTCTCTCTTTTTCACAACTCTGCCAACGTTAAGTCTGTTTCACTTGCAATCCTCATGTTTGCTTTGGGTAGTCACTATGTGACACATACATAGCCTCAGACCAGTTTCGCCACTGGTCAGCTACCTGGTTCCTCCAGGTCGGAACCTGCTCTTGCAGGTATCACCCGTCCCTTAACCTAAGGGAGGATAAACCTCTCTTGGTCACCACAAGAGAGTGTCCCCGATAGAGGCTATATACTCGCCTGCCATGCAGGCTCCCTAACCTAGGCGGACTTCTCCACGGGAGGTCGGCTCTTGGAGTTGGGTGGGTGGGGAAAGAAAAAGCAATGAATGCTATTTTGGTTTAACCCCACTTGAGCCAAAATGGTAGCATTCATTGAATCACTGAAAGATGATACATGCACACCCAAGCCTGCCAAACTCAATGCATGGGTACATCTCAAAGTGCCATATGAACCTCGTACTACTCGCACACTCGCGTCTCTCTTTTTCACAACTCTGCCAACGTTAAGTCTGTTTCACCTGCAATCCTCATGTTTGCTTTAGGTAGTCACTATGTGACACGTACATAGCCTCAGACCAGTTTCGCCACTGGTCAGAGGAACCAGGTCGGAACCTGCTCTTGCAGGTATCACCCAATGCACTAAACTCCCAAAGCACTAAAGGAATTCAAAGGTGAGGATGACTGCAACGAAGGGCAGTTGGAAAAAGATGGTAGGGAGGTACGACGAATAAAAATCGAATCCATGGCAGCGCCACCAAGGATCATTGACACCCAATCGACTGATGTGATCGGCCCAGTTGCTTTTGCTCTGGACGTACTCCCAGTAACCCTGGGCCCGCAGTGCAAACAGGGCTAAGTGGATCAAATGACCTAGCTTTGCTAAGTCGGCATTGCTAGAGCGCCCTCTCACTAAGGTCATAAGTGCCGCGACATTGTCAAGGAACCAAAGACCATGTCGATGTCGAAAGAGGTCAGGGCGCTCGACCAGGGCGTAGAGCACCATAGAAAGTTCCAGCTGGGCAATATGAGTCTCTGCAGGCTGCCATAAGCTTTGGAGCTCTGCGCAATGGTTGCTACAAAACTGAGACGGATTTGTGACCCGTCAGGTTGGAAAAAGATGAGGTGGAAGCCACCTGATCCTGGATTGTCTGCTTCGACTGCCGCATCTGATGCCGCCCAAAATCGAAGGTGCTCCATAGGAAAAACGGGAAATTCACGTTTTGGCTGAAAGCGCATCACAGCTTCGATCACCTCGAAGCAAGATTCAATCTCCGGGGTCATGGCCGCTGTGTTTTCATCTTGACGGGCCTTGATTGCCATGAGGCCGCCATACCCCACGCGGCCATAAATGCCTTGTTCCAAGAAATTGGCCAGACCATAGAGCTTGGAGGCTGTGCCTCGACTGAAGTGGCCAGTTTGCCGTGCTGTGGCCAAGATGTCACGAACTTTGTCATGGAGTCTGTCGCGTGCCCAAAAACGAACATGTCCTGTCTTGTTTGTACAGCTGAGATCATGGGTCAATCCCAAGAAAGTGCCTGTGCTCTGCATGGTCTGCTTCTTGTCTTCGGCAAAGGGGGATCCAATCATCAAACAGAGTTGGCTCATCGCCCATTGGCCTGAACCTTTGGCTGAACGTACATCTGTGACGGTGGCATCATCAAAATACAGGGATGTCAAAACTTGGCAAAAGCGCCGGGTCAATGCTTCCAACAATCGGGAAAATCTGTTGAAGGAAGTGACGGCCAGCGGAAGCCCAAATAGGAGGCCTGCATAAACTTGATATGCAGGGGTCTGCCATTCAAGATGAAACCATACAACGACACAGCCTAAACTCTCCTGCTGTGACATAGGGCAGTACCTTTAGGCTGAAGGTAGGTCTTCTTGGCCTGTCTCCCAGGCGTCATTCAAACGAAACTCGGCGACGTCTTCCTCAGACCAGCGATGCATCACCAAACTGATATGTTGTGCCGGCCGCACCGGGCTGCACAAGGTGAGCCTGTTGGCATCAGATGAGAGGGCAGACTACCCACCTGTGTCGCCCTTGTCGATGACTCTCTGTTTCCCTGAGCTCTGAGTGATGACAGACCGGGGGATCAAACGATGTGCCTTGTTGCCAATGAGCTTGAGAATTTCTGCTCGCCGCAGAGGAGGGGTGCAGAAGCCGTTCTTGGAGTCCTCCATAGACTGCTGCAGCAAGAAGGCGTTTCAAGATGTGCTGGTTATGTTCTTGCCATCCCTCCAACACGTCTGCCATGCTGATCACCTCAGCTGGCTGCTGAGGAAAGACGCCATACGACGGTGCATATCCCACCGCTGGCAGCCCTCGGACCAGCCCGTAGGGGAAGCTGGTATCGGCCCAAGAGGTGAGGATCATCAACAAAGCGATGAATCCGATATCCCGTTGCCTCGTCACTTGGCGCACTGCTGGCTCCTGAAAAGAGTACAAATTTAGTTTAGGGTCACCCCCTCCCAGCGCCTCTTCAGCTCACGCAAGGCGCCCACAGCCCGCTGTCTCCAAGCTCGCAGTGACGCTCGTGGAGCTGCGTATGCATCAGCGACGTACTCAAGGTCGAGGTCAGAAACTGGTAAGTCCTCGTAAGGCAAAGGTTGTTGAGCTCTCTGCAACGCTCGTCCAAAATGAGCGTCTGGGTCCAAGTTGAAGGGCAGCAGTGTCGGCAAAGGTGCTCGATGTGTCATTGCTCCTATACTTGGCAGCCGTCTCCAATCCGGGCAAGCTGACGCACGGCTCCTGCCGCCAAGTGAGGAACCAAAGGCCCGACCCAGGCCTCTCCACGCTCAGCCAGCCAGGGTGAGTAAGAGCAAAATGGGGGGCTGTTGACTATGTCTTCCACCATGGCGAACTTGTAGTTCTGGAACCAATGCTCTGGGAACAGTTTGCGGAATGCTAACACCAGGGCTTCCTGGCTCATCGTGGGCAAGGCCACGCCTTTTGGTAGCGCTTGGATACCTTGTAGCAAGGCGACTGTGCGACTCCACTTGCCCTCAGAACCCCTGCTGGCTGGGTTGACATCAGGTGCTGTGGCACCAAAGTAGAGCCCAATCAAAATGTCGGCTTCACACCACTGGTCCATGGGACAGTCACAGACCAACGTCAGTCCTGCCAACTCTGGCAACGCATCCCAAACTGGGGAGGTCCTGATGTCCTGATGTGGACGATATACCTGGCAGGCCATTCACCAGCCTCGCAGTTGTGGCCCGGCGTCCAAGGGGATCTCCACTTGGTAGTGGAAAGGCGATGGTGGAAGCTGCCGCCGGCACACTATAGTTCTCGATCATGACATCCGTCGCAAGCTTTCTGACTGGTAACCCCGGTCGTCCAGCTCGCAATGCTTCTGTCAACCCGCATGTCAAGCCAATGCTCCCGGCGCCCCACTGGGAGAAATGCTGGCATTCTCGGCACCTGCAGCGTAGCCAGGCCCTTTTGAACTGCCCACCAACTGGCTGACACCGCGATGGCAAACGCCAGGACTGCTGTGTACTCAGCCTCCTCCTTGGATGGGTACACTCGCTGGCCATCGCACGTGTATGGCGTCCACTCTTGCGGGTCATGTACGTGATATGGCAGTTTGCTGATCGAGGGCCGCTGCTGAATCTCCTCCAAGTTGTGCCGAAATACTTGATGCTTGCAACGAGCGCCACCCAACGTGCAGACTGCGTAGGCCGTGTCCATCCATTGTCCGGACTCCCACATCGCCACCTCAGTCGAAGTCCACCAATGGAGTGAACGGGCTGGGTTCTCACGGACACTCCCTCGGAGACAAGGACCTGGACACCGATTCGCAGCCTTTGCACCCAGATTCTGGGTTGTGCCATGAAGCTTGTGACCCTGGGCCTGGCGACTCTCAGCCTGTGACCACGGATTCCTTGGATGGTTTGGGTGACACGGTCAATGACCATCCTACTTCGGGTCACGTGGATCAAAGCTGCCAGCTTGAGACTGAGAATTCCTCTGGGAAGGGTGGAAATGAGGGGGAAGGTGAAGAGGAGGAGGTGTTCTCTGATGATGAGATTACCGGATTCTTGGCTTTGGATGCCAACTTCAACATCGAACAGAGGGGACATGTGAGCCCCATGAGCTTGCAGCTCATGGAGATGATCAGCTCCTTGGTCGGCCCAGCCTATGGACCTGCATCGTCATCCTCCTCCCCTTTGCCCAATCCTGTGCCTTTGCCTGACCCCATTGGTTTGCCTGGGCTTCCCGGTGTTCGTCCTGGCGATAATCCAGGTTCCCGTCGCTCAAGGCGCATGGCTCGCCACGAACGTTTGCGCAAATTGAACAAGAAGGGTGGGAAGTGAAGGGCAAAATGTTTTGGGAACTCCTTAGCTTAGCTGTTGGAGATTAGCCTTCTTATCATAAGAAGCATTTCTGATCGAAGTTGCAACTGTGGAGCCATAGCGTGAAGGCTCACCAAGGTTGTGTGAAAAAGACTGTTTTTCACTGGGGCTGGACGAACTGCACAGTGCTTTTTGTTGTCCAAATGATACTTTGCAATCAAACAGCTCAACTTTTGAAGACAGTTTCAAACATACGTTCACGCAACTTTGAACCTCCAAGCCTTGAGAGATCGTGAGTGGAGAGATGGTGATGTTGAAATTTGACTTAGGAAGTATGTGAGTTGACTTGGGGGTCAAGTGGAGAGGGTCGTAGTTTGGTAGAAAGTAGGTCGTAGTTTCTAGTCGTACTTTAGTCGTAGTTTAGTGGTAGTTTGATCGTAGTTTGAACATTCATGTTACAAACCATCGCAAATACCATGTGTTTTGCAAGTACCATGTCAAAGTACTATCAAACTACTACCAAACTACTACCAAACTACGAGTCGAAACTACGACGTAGTTTCTACCAAACTACGACCCCATGAGTCGAAACTGTTTGAAGTTTGGTACAAACTTCGCAGAAAACCAACAGGAATTTCATGGTGTTCGATCTATTTTTTCAACAAATGAAAACACTGGTTTGATTGGTTTCAGGTTCCATGTGTCACATGTGTGCCTGAATTTGCTCAACACATCAGCTATGAATGTACTTGAACATGTAAGATTTCAGCTTGAACCTTCGCAGCAAACTTGAACGGACGCGCCTGACCTGTGGCCATGCCAGTCCTGAAACGACCTGCGTCAGCCGAAGGGGCCAATCCTAAGAAGAGGCCAGCATCTAACTCCATCAAGGATGTGGTGGATGAGTTGAAGGGTGTGAAGGAGGATGAAAGTGAAGCGGAAGAGCAATGTAGGGATAAACAAAAGGCCCAAAAGTTTCACAAGATGCTCCAAAGTGGATCCCTACCGGACCACATCATCCACATGTACCAGGTGGAGAGTAAGAAGGCAAAGGAGGGGGTGAGGAATTACCAAACCAAACTTATCAATTCTTTGTTCCAGAAGGGTGACGACGGCACGTACCGCCTCATGACTGACAAGCACGAGTTCGAGCAGTATCGAAAGGTCTTCCACCAGACCATTGCGAAGGATAAAGCGGAGGCTATGCCCAAGACTTTGATGTTGGCCAGCCACTTCCATGGAAATGAGCAGCTCATGAAGCGAGCCTTGGACAATGGCGAGCTGATCTCGAAGGTTGATCCTTCCTCCAAGCTTGAGTACCTCCAGTTCCGGAAGCTCTCGAGCATCGAGGTCAGAGGAAACGAGGAGGCAGAGAAGGTCAAAGGAACTAAGAAGATGTCCCAGGACCAGGCTCATACCATGGCCTCGCTGATGAGCAAGCTCAAATGGAAGTTCAGTTTGGCCAAGGCTCTTCATGGGGTTGGGGGTGAACAGAAACTTTAATCTCAACTATAGAAATCTACTTTGGTCTCTTGGTCCCTCCTCTCTCATGTCCACAGGTTGAAAAGATAGGAGTTGTCAAATAGAAAAACACATGTTCAAAACCAAACACTCACATGCGGTTCTCTCATGGTGTCTCCCCTCATGGATTTAGGTTTGTCAAATGATTCGAACGTGAACCCTTTACCAATCCAGCATGTCAAACTCTCTCACTCTCATGGTCTCTCACAGTTCACAGTGTCCTTGCATGCTTGTCCCTCTCATACACTCTCTCTCATGGCTAGGTTCTGCAGTTCCAGTTTTTAAGTGTTTGTTCTCAGACGGACTCACTGACTGAAGCGAACCACCCAACCAATCGCAGGACTTCAGAACCTTGTGAGACAGCTGTGAGAGTGTGAGGATTTGGCTTCAAACATTGTAGAGGACTGTAGTAGTCAATGCCCATGGCCGTTAAGAATCATCAGCTTAGCTTGTCATACACCTCTTTGTTCTTGCCACATCCGGTCAAAATTAGGGTCACTTATAAATGTTGTTTTACTTTGCTTGTCACAAACATGAACTGAAAACCTCAAAGCCGTTACAATCATAGTGATATGCCATAAAATTTTCACCGCGAAGCATCAGGCTGACGAAAAGGTTATGGATGAAACTGGAGACATTCCGGAAAGCATCAAGAAATTGGCAGCAAAGGCAAAGGACGCCTGCGAGCGCTTGCTGAAAGATGGAAGCAAGCTGGTGACATCCAAGGATCTTCAGCCTGTGGTCAAAGAGGGCTACAAGACATTGTCTTGCGACATTACCAACTTGCAGAATTTGCTGATGTTTGGTGAGTTGCCTGAAAGAGCTACGGTGAACCGTGTCAGCTTGGAGAACTTCATCGGAGGCATCGCGCAGGACGTGGAGAAGTATAACTTGGAGATCCAGGCCGCGAAGGCTAGGGCCAAGGCTAAGTCCTAGGCTGTGAACTTTTTGCGATCTTTTCAGCTGCGACGTGCCGCGTTTTTGAGCCCCTTTGTGTTGAGAACTTTAAGTCAAGGAGGGTGCTTTGCTTTGCGGGCATGCGTGCTGTTGGTGTGGCATTCGAGACCGTGAACGATGGTTGAAAATGTTGTTGGTTCAGCGCTGCCATAGGCTTTGGTCATGCTTTCACACGTATATCTCTTGGTAGTAAGCTAGAGAGACAGTGAGAATCAAAAGGAGAACATGAATGAGGGACACGACCAACCATGACAGACCATGACAGAACGTGAGAGACCGTGAGAATCAAGAGGGATGATTAGGAGAACATGAATGAGGGACATGACTAACCATGACAGACCCTGAGAGATCGTGCGAGACCATGAGGACCATGAGGACCACATGACAAACCATGACAAAAATGACAAACCATCAAAAGTAAAGCGTGGCATGTCATTGGTGTTTGTACTTTACTTAGTTTACTTTCATGGTGTCGGAGGGTTTTCAATGACAGGGTCAACATGTTCCATGAAAATTCCGCTTCAAACTTTGACCCCACGAAGTCACCCCAAAACACTTTATTTCCCAGGTTTTGGTCTTGTTTTCCGAGAGTTGATGGGGTCAAATATATTGTGGGAACCCAAAAGAAAATTAAGAATGACAATGTTTCAAGATATCCCAGAAATGGTCACTTCCCTCATGGTCACATCCCTCATGGTCATTCCTTTCATGGTCGCTCCTTTCATGGCTTCAGGTTGCAGGTTCCAGGTTAGTTTGACATGTGAACATTTGAAACACGGTCAACTGCAAACAAGGAATGAACCTGAAACCATGAGTGAACTTTGAGAGAACTTTGAGAGAACCACTAGTTTTGACGCAACACTTAAAGCCATTAGGAATCAACAAGTTGCGATGTTTGGTGATCTCATACAGGGTCAAAACAACTTTTTCCTTTTATCACACTGTGAACAAAAAATAGCAACATCCTTGGAGCCTTTCCCTATTTTGAAACACACCATAGTTCTTGCAGTGCAGCGTTTTCGCTTTTCTCAAGGTATTTCTCTGAGTTGCGTTATCATTCCCTTCACTCATGTCCAAACCTCTCAAGGTATCGCTCTTAAATTGGTTTCTCATGGTATATTTTGACGAAATCAGCAAGATTTAGACTTAGATATAGATACACATACAAATATATCTATTTTATTTAGATAAAAATATTTCGAAAAGAAATAGATGTATATGTTTATGTATATACATAGTGGCGAACGGCATTGTAAGTAGATTTCACACCTTGGCTCTTGCCATGGAGGGCCCCCCAAAAAAGAAGCGCCGCGGCGGCCACCAGCAAAGGCTGGCTCAGCAAAAAGCCGAACCAGAAAGTGATGGACGATGTGAAACATCCGCCTTATGTCTACTACTTTTGAATTTGTTTGCATGGGGCTATTTTAGTCCACAAAGAGTCCAACAAATTGCTGAAATGGCAGTCAAAGATATCGAAAAGTCCAAAGAAGACCCTCGAATTTTGGAAGACCTGTACACTGGCAAAACTTGGAACCAAAGGAAAGCATGCCAACAATATCCATGCTGAGCTTATGAGCAAAGTAGAACACGTGCCCAAAATCCCAAGGCCCTTCAAAGCAGCAGTGCCTTTAAAGGGTTTCCTGAACTCTATCCAATCGATGCTGCTGCCGCACGAAATGTTTGCCTGCATTTACACGCATTATAGGCAAGTGTGGAATACAACAATCCTACCCAGCATCGATCGCATGCAACGATTCTGGCGCGCCATGCGGCTTCACCCTCAATTGCAAGAACATCCATTGAAATCAAAACCCAATTGGGACCGCACTACTATCCCCATATGCCATAGCAGTGCATGGGGACGGTGTCCCCATCACTGGAATAGGAAAAGTTTGGTCCCGAGTGATGACGAATTACAGTTGGTACAGCCTTTTGGGTCAGGGCACCACACCGTCCATGTTGATCTGGGTCTGGGGTTTTTTCGATAAGCTCAAGATTGGCGACCAAACCACTGGAACATTGTTCGAGTTCTACACGGTGTTGAAGTGGAGTTTCTCATGCTTAGCTGAAGGAAGGTGGCCCTCAGAAGACCACAAAGGTCGAAAGCAACTTAGTGCTATACAAATAGTATTTGTTTCGTTTTGTGCTGGTTTAGTGATAAAACGCATGGTCAACAGTGTATTCACATGTGCATACAAAAGGGTCTATGTTTGCAATAGAGGTTTCTTTGTCAACTGCAACGTGCAAGTCAACAAAACCCAGTTTGACGCATTGCTACATGTCACCTCTATGCTCGTATATATACATATATAAATATGTAAGTAAGTAAGTAAGTAAGTAAGTAGGTAAGTAAGTAAGTAAGTAAGTAATGTTATGTATGTAATGTATGTCATGTATGTCATGTATGTTATGTATGTTATGTATGTTATGTATGTTATGTATGTTATGCATGTTATGTATGTTTTGTATGTTATGTATGTATGTATGTAATGTATGTAATGTAATGTAATGTAATGTAATGCAATGCAATGCAATGTTATGTAGAATGTAATGTAATGTAATGTATGTATGTATGTATGTAATGTATGTAATGTAATGTAATGTATGTAATGTATGTAATGTATGTAATGTATGTAATGTATGTAATGTATGTAATGTATGTAATGTATGTAATGTATGTAATGTATGT
>Ga0126342_10023270_pt1 | contig 10153 bp, 9 predicted proteins | sample Cyp1metagenome_FD_92528 | JGI IMG/M metagenome (GOLD analysis project Ga0126342, IMG submission 92528) | Coral microbial communities from Lord Howe Island, Old Settlement Bay, Australia - Cyphastrea 1 metagenome | ecosystem: Host-associated > Invertebrates > Cnidaria > Coral ... | reverse complement strand
GTTACTATGGTTACTATGGTTACTATGGTTACTATGGTTACTATGGTTACTATGGTTACTATGGTTACTGTGGTTACTATGGTTACTGTGGTTACTATGGTTACTATGGTTACTATGGTTACTTTCTATGGTTACTATGGTTACTAAGGTTACTATGGTTACTATGGCTACTATGGTTACTAACCACTTACGATTGAGATGATCCTCCAAGTAGGAGTAGAATATCGGAAAATCTTTGATTTCGAAACCACCGAGAAGATACGCCCCCCATTCAGAAAAGTCTTTCTTGGTCATGGCCAATATTTCATCGGCCATGACACGGGCCTCATCATGTTGAGGCACAATTTCAGAAAGGCCATCGACGCAGAGATGAGGACCTCGCGGAGCACGGTCAGGGGGTCAGGGCATCCCTGACTCCTACAAAAAAGACACCGATGTGGTGTACCACAAAGAAATCATGGATTTTAAAATGGATAGATCCATGATCAGTGTTTTTCCCTAACACTGACCAAATTTATTGTGGTATCCCGGATGCCCCAGGTTTGGACAAACCAAAGATAGTTTACAATGTACAATCACGTGTCAGGTACGGTACCCCCAAAAAAAGGATCAATTGGTGAATTTTCAAAAAATACTGTTCTCGGATATTGGGGAATACTATATATACTATATTCATGATACAGTTTTTTTGGTGGTTTCCATGGAAAGTACCCCCATTTATGGATGGTTTATCATGGAAAAATACCCTAAAAATGGATGATAACTGGGGCTACCCCCATTGAAACAGGCCCACAACGGTTGTCCGGTCGTCCATGCTCTCCCACCAGGACGTTCACGGCCGAGCCTGGGATGGAAAGCTCCATTACCATATCATGGGGATATAATGGAAGAATACCATCCAAAATGCTAGTTGAAAACCTGGGATGGATAACTTCATAATCATGATATTCACTGGTTAAGCCATGTTAAGTCATCAAGATCTCCAATCTTTGATGGTGAAACCACCATTTTTCCATTGTTCCCCCTGTTGAAACTGGGTCATCTGCGGGCCCCACGCAGATCTGCCATGACTTGCTGCGCCGCTCCGGGGTCCTTGGTGTTTTTGGGAAAAAAACACGGAAAATTTCGCAGAGAAAAGCGGAAAATCCATGGAAAGTATGTATGATTTATGTATGATTTATGTATGATTTATGAATGATTTATGAGAATCATGGAAAATCGCCAACAATCATGGAAAATCCCCATGACTTGCAAAATATTTCCCCATCTGCCCAGGTGAGGGTCTCTAGATTTTATCAGACGACTCTGCTTCAACTGCGAGCTCCAGATCTCAGTAGGCACTGCCGGACCTCAACGGAGACTTGGCACGCCTGGACCCAAACACATGCCAGAGAATGCCAGACAGTCAGAATATATGTCAGATGGAATGCGAGAACGCCAGAATGGATGCCAGAGAGAATATCAAATTATATCATATTTCAGGGTGGGGAGCACTCGAAGTAAAGTAATTTCCAAGCCCAGTTAGATGTGTGTGTGGATCAATTCACCATGGCATCCAATGGTTTCCACAACATGTTTGTCCCCAAAAGGTGGTAGGTCTGGTAGGTTTCATCCCATCCCCACATGTCCATGGATGAAGATTCCTTTCACCCCCATTTTTGACCGGGAAAATGTATTGGTCTTGGTCTCCAAACATCTTGAAGCCCAAAAAATAAATGGGCACCAATCATATCTTATGATGAAAAAAAGACCCATTTTTCATTCAACAGCGAGATCTGAAAAACCCACCTGCACCACATTGGCTGCCAGTCGGGCAGCAGGTGAGCGAATCCACCAAAGCAGCTCCTCTTCGGTCAGTTTTTTTTTTGCGGTACCAATGGACCCACCATGAAAAATCTTGACGAAAATTCGACGGCATAAGCAGTAACGTAGAGCTAAAGTATCCAATTTCCAGGAATTTGATGGAAATTGATCATTTTGACCCCCATATAAAGCTATAATAAGCTATATAGCTGGCAACACAATGGTGGGAAATGATGGCTGCGCTGTCAGAAAAAAACCGCTCCTGCTGCTGCGACTGAAGGTTAGGGCTCCCCAGAGAACCTTGCCATACCTGGCACGACACACTCAACACGCTCATGGTCCGATGGCTAATGCGGGATTCACCCCGGCTGCCACAAACAACTACCATGACTGGGAATGATGTTATGTTTTCTAGCACCCATAGAAATGGTGATTTTGAGGATGATTCGTGGTTAGCTTTGCCACTGAATGACTTATCTTTGTTCCAGCAAAGCCTGGATGATGACAACAGAAACGCGTCCGTGTGCGCCTGGACCCTCCTTCCATGAATGTAGCGATTGACGCTGGGATAGGTCTCAACCTTTGCCGCATGTCGAAACAGTCTCACCATCCAGCATGGCACAGCTTCATCGCATGGTTTCCCATCAGCCTTTTTCAGCACTGACCCATGCCCCATCTCCAGGATGCTCCAGGATGCTCCAGGATTGGAGGATGGTCCATCACCATCACCATCACCACAGCTAACGCTGGCCGCTGGGTCCAACGGAGGGCAACCTGGGGAGGGGAACCATTGGAGAACCATGGGGAACCTGGATCTTAGAGATGTCAAGCGAAGCTGAAATCCACGCGTTTCAGCAAGCGCTGCCAGGAATGCGATGTTTCCATCAGAGCGTCCTGGTTGAAGTTGGCCTGGCGCCAAGCTCTCACAGTCCAACATTCAGAAATCCAGCTGATTTCGTGGACCATCCCAAATAGTGTCTGTTTATATATATATATATATATATTGTAATATGTGCGTATATAGAATATAATGTGTATATGTATATGTATATGTGTATTTATATACATATATATATATATAATATAGATATATTATGGATACAGTATATGTATGTGAAGCTCAGCATAATTGGCCATCATCACAGCTAGGACGGAAAATCAGAAATCTGGAAACAGCCAGAGTGCCGACGCTTTACATGCCGGCAGCGCCATTGATTGAGATACACTGAAGAAGTCGGTCTCTGGCAACCTGCAATGTCTGATGTGAAACACACATCAGAATCACACTGTGCTTTTCAGGGTTGTCCCTAACACCACAGATACGTTTGGAGCTGGAATGTGTAGATAAAGAGCTAAAATTACCTATTTCCATCCCACCCTTTGTGGCTATCTCTCACCTAATGGATTGGAGTAACCCTGATTTTAGGGAGAAGAAGTGCCCAGCTCCCCTTTCAGTCCTCGCCAGCAAATCTGGAATGGAATCGAAGTAGAGCACATGGGGAAAGCGAAAGTAGTCTGTGAAGTGCAGAATTCTTTGAACAGCATCCAAGTTCCTCTCCTGAAAAGGAGATTCCTCAGCTGCGGCAGCATGCGGCACCGGGGATCAATTTCTGGATGTGGAGTTTCACTTCCCTCCGCCATTCAAGGCCAAGAGGCATCAATGTCAGGAGGCCATAGCTGAGATGCTCCGAAATCTAATCGTCGTTTCTTCCATTGGTAATCATAAGCACCGTGATCCTCTTTGAGTCAGAAAGAAGCGGTCTGTCTGACATACTCTATGGTGATTCGAAAAAAAAAAAAACTGAGAGTTCGCGTTCGCTCACGGTCTCTTTCTCTCTCGCTCTCTCGCTCTCAAGAACAACAAAGTTTACTCGCATAACTATGAAGGAGCGAACTACCAAGTTCACAATCATCTCCATGAAAGCGGTGACCCCAATGATAGTTAGCCACGAAAGTGTCCGGTGCACAGTGCGGGATTCATCATATTCATCCTCTCCTGTTGGAACAGATACTTTGAGAGGTGCGATGGCATAAAGATAGGCATGTTCATGCTATAGAACTCGTAGAAAGTTATCAAGTCCATGTCGTAGGCCCACATCACCACGGCACGAAACTGTGCAAATGTGCTGAACTTCTTGTCGGTCAAAGACCCTGATGTTGCTTGAAGACTACCAAAAATCTTCAGCATCTGCAAGAAAGTGTTAAACACCTAAATTTCATCAAGGACATCCTCCCAAATCCAACCCCAGGTGATTTCCAATTCAGTTAAGATGCTTGTGATGAATCGATAAGGGTATTCCGGGCTGCTGGCAGCCCTCAACCGCCCTTCTGCCATTGGCCAACTCTCAACATTGCTATCTCCAGCCATGGAGCGTCGGATCAAACACATCAGAACTGACTCATGAGGACGGTCCAAAACCAACACCTCAGGGTCACAAGCTGACCAACGAGATATATATATATATTATATAGTATATATATATTATATATATTATATATATAGTATATATATATGTGTGTGTACAGTAGCGCCCTCCCAGACCCGGCTTGAAACTCTGCAGGAAACCTCCAAATTGATCAGAGTCAGTGGGTTAGTTCAAGCGTTGGCAAATGTTGAAACCGGGACAGCGATAGATCGTATTCACATCCAAATCTATACGGATATATGTTATATATCTTATACATGTTATGTATGTGTGCATGTTCGTATGTTTGTATGTTTGTACCTACGTACGTACGTACGTACGTATGTATGTATGTATGTGTATATGTGTGTGTGTGTGTATGTATGGGTATATATATATATATCATTTACATATTTATATAAACAATTACTTGTATTATATTATATTCTAATAGATTATGTTCTGTTATATTATATTATATTATACTATATTATATTATATCATATATATATATATCATATTATATTATATATCTATCTATTATATTATATTACAATATATATTACTATCATATAATACAATAGATAGATATTTATATATATACACACGTCTATATACAAATAGGTTTACCGGGAGGGAGGGTGAAAAATTTTGCCGCCTGATTGCAGCTGACTGCGGGTGAGCGACTGAGTGCGACTGAAGGCGACTGACTTCGGCTGACTTCGGTTTCCAAATGATAGTTAGAATACATATTATTTATACAATATATTGTTTACATTACATGATATGATCCTATATATATATATTGTGTACATTACATGCTATTATATACTCAATGTATACATAGATGTACAGTATATACATTGTGTTATATATCATCATCATCATATGCCTATGGGTCAAAACCCTGGTACCTAGTGAACCCCAAGTCATAGCTGGGTTAAAATGGATGTTCATCCCACTATAGTAATGTATCTATAGGTATTGACCCATACCCATATTAATATAGAATGATATAAATCAGTTTGATAGGGGACTAGCTTAATTATTGTAATTTTACTATTAATATTCAAAATTTTACTATATATCATCATCATATTAATATTCAAAAATTACCCCAATGAATTGCACCTCATCCGTCCGCACTGGGAAATGCGTGGCAGCCGTGTAGAGCGCATGCGTTCGAATCGCTTCGAGACGTGGATGGCCTACCTGACGCCAAGACACTGGGCCATCATTAAGACTTACCCTCTGGTTACGTCAAAATAGCTATTGAAAATGGCGATTAATAGTGGATTTACCCATTAAAAATAGTGATTTTCCATAGTTATGTTAGTTTACCAGAGGGTACTGGTGTTTAATAGGGAATGGGGGAATGATCCATACTATTTACATTGTACCTGGTGAATGGTTTATGTAAATTTTATAAAATTTTCTAGTTGGTTAATGGTACAATTATCCCATTCCACCATTCCCTACTAAGCACCAGAAAATTCATGGGGAAAACGTATAATGAAACCCAGTCGGAAAATGATGTTTTCGGGCGGCTTTTCCACATCGAACTGTTAGCCTACAGGAGGGTCATATTCGTGGTCACCAAAAAAAACAATTTATCATAATTTGTGGACCACATGTGTGAGTTGTTTGTTGGTTTAACCCAACAAAATGATGGTATCTTAACACACAAGTTGAGACTTAAGCAACAAAATTGATGTGATTTCCAGTGTAATTTTGGATGGGATAAGCCATGGAAATGTCGAAAATTCCATGCCCCCTTCAAATAATTCACCCCAGAAACCATGGTGGTTGATGTAGAGGATGCCAGCCATACAATGGGGCTGTGTTTCCCCTAGGGGATGATGCCAGAGCTTCAGGTCCCTGCCTGATACTCATACTGCATCTGCAAGAATGGGTCGCTCACAGCAAAAGCAGCCGAACGGCTCCTGGCGCGATGAGTGGTGCGAGTTGTGCCATGAAATATTCATGCACTTGGCCAACATGGTGAATGTTGTCTGCAAATGTCTGTTGCTAAACTTGGATCAATTCAACCTGACATCGATCTTTGAGTTCAGTCCACCGAAACAACTCATTTTGTATGGGTGAAACCCAGGGATCTGCTGGTTTTCACAACAAAATAGCAGGTTTTTTGTTGGATGTGTATCCCCCCAAATTAAGCCCAGAGGTATCAACGGTATCAACCCAACTCCTGGCCATGCCAACGAAGCTCTGCCAAAAGTCTTCGCGCGTTTCCTCCACATCGGGGACCATAAAGAGCAAGGGGTGTCCAAAGTATCCAATGATCGGCTTGTCCAAGTGCTCGGCTAAGAGGCACAAATAAGCAATGGTGCAGAGAAAAAGATCCACCTGGGACATGGAACAAAACATTTTGGGCCACGTTCCAGCGGGAGAAGCCGCGGATCAACCCTCCTAACTGACGAACCTTCGAATTTCAGGTGTGAATCGCCATAGTTGTTGTTCTTGTTGGATGAATCACCATCTTTCGTGGATTTCAATCTCCAAAAAGTCTGGTTGTTTTGGTCCCAAACCTCACCTGCTCTCTCTTTTGGGCAAACCTCTTGTGAAACTCGGAGGCCAAGGAGCCCATTTCCTGTACCGGGTCTTTGGAGGTGGCGCTCTGCGGGATCCGTTCCCGAAAGAGTTCAGTGATGTCATCCTCGACATCATCACACGTCAGTTTGGGATGTCCGTACAATGTCTCCTTGGACTTGCTTCATGGGACCAAAATATGTGTGTGATATATAATTATATATATATATATTATATCATCTTCCCAGTATACAAAGCCCATTTCTGGTAGATTCGCCCCTGGGAAAATCAGCAAACCTCACAAATGTGTCCGGGTTTCGCACTTCTGGGGCAACCACTGGGGATACTGCTCTCGAATGAGGTTGCGATGTCGCAGCTTCACCGGCAAACTCCTGGCCCACATCTGCAAAGGCTCAGCGGATAAGCTGGCGTGCACTCCCATTTCCCACACCTTCAGCGGATAAGTTGGGAAGGCCATGATGCCATGGGCAAAATGGGCCAAACAAACGGATGGATTTCTTACCAGATGAGCCAGAGTGTAAAAAACCGCAGATCTTCCCAGTGGATTCCCTCTGGTGGATTCACCAATGGTGGATTGTAGAAATAACATGAAATAACAGACATTCCCATCACCAGCAAATCTAAGAAACCGTGAACACTGGTTCCACTGGTTGCTCCTGTTTTTTCAAGCTTGCCGGTTTCTGATATTCCGTTCGCAGTTGCGGAGGTAGACGGAACTCTGTCCGGCCCAGATCATTCGCCCAGATGTCGATGGAATCCACTGGCCAGGCCGAACCTTCCATGAAATCCAGAGCAGAGCGAAAGACATCCCCCAGGAGAAACTTGGCGTGCGCCAACAAGCTCTTCTCGTGGTGTCCATGTCTGGCACAGACCCACAAGGCGGCCACCACTCCATAGAGGCAGAATGGCTTCAACTCCGTTCCAGGTCGGCTGTTACAGCTGAGGAAAAAGCTTTGCATGGCCACGGACATGCCATAAATGGCCTCTGGCTGGTGGTTTTAACCATTTTTAATATGTGTTGACCCTGAAAAAAGATGGTTGTCAATCATTGCTGGTTTCCTTCTCATTGTGAACCAAATCAAGTCATACTTCCGGTTGGTTGAAGTGACAGAGATCCCATTCATGGTTGGTTCAACCAATAACTCATAGCAATCCCTAGGTTTCTTCCACCCAACTCCCCAGTTTTGGGTTAGTTTGACTTCACCAAATGACTTCACCAAACCATGGCCCCGCCTGGTCATCGGGCTGCAAGTTCCCCCAGTTGCTCTGCAGTAGCTCTTGCGCCTGCCGTTGCAGCTCGGCGTCCCACGGATACCCGGCCCGCGCGTTCTGCGCGAAGGCCCGACGGAAGCTGCGCCAGTCCTGGTCCCAGTCGCAGTTCAGGAAGTCGGAGCTTACCCCAAGCGACCAGCGAAGCCATGCCAGGAGAAGGAAGACTCTCAGCATTCAATGGATTCTTGGGAAAATCCATAGGAAACCATGGGTTTTTCAATGTTGCCTTAAAATCAACTGAAAAATTGTCCGAAATATGATAAGTTTTTCGGGTTTCCTGCAGACTTTCCCTTCAACCAATTCTGGGCAGCATGAGGTGTTCGAGTCTCACATGGCGGTTCAGCATGATGGAAGCTTCCGCAAGATTACAGCTTTCAAGCTAGATGAAAACTAGTGATTCCAAGCCATTTTCAAATATCTTCGGCCCCAACGGTTCCACCATAAAATCTGGGACTCCAAACGCCTTCCCTGTTGCAGAGCACCTTTTCTCGGGCGCAGTCCACCTCCGCATAGCGGATGGGCGCCACTTGCCAGCGCTGCAGGGCCATTTTCCTGGCGGAGCGACTTTTTGGGGATGGGTTTCGGAATGGTTTGACATGATTTGAGGATGGGTTTGGGATGATTTGGGGATGATTTTGGCATCGTTTCGCATGATTTTGTTGTGATTCTGCTGCAAATTACTTGCAGGAATCGAAAAAAAAATGATTTCCTGCTAGAATTTCCCTTACACCATCCTGAAACAATCCAAAGAATTCGAGCGGCTATGGGTCAAACGTGGGTGCGGTTCCCAGCAGCTTCAATCTTTACCCGTCGTTCAGTCAGGGGTTAGCCGGTCAGCCTTGACCCACAATGGCGGATGGCATCGAGGGTTGGCTACTAGAGTGGAAGCTACACTATACACGTTTTGGCTGGCCACCATTGCTTTGCCCAGAGAAACCTGGAATGAGACTCCTCTTGGACTCCAACTGGGTCAAGATCAGCTTGTGTTAACTGCTCTGGATAAATGGTGTTTCAGCCGGAAAAACGGCACTTCCCCATTTTTAGGGACTGCCAAGCTGGAAAGAACAGCCTGCACAGTACTGTGCAGAAGGAACTTTCCATGACATTATCCATGCAGCTGTCATATTCTCATGCGTTAAAATCATCTTTGGTCCCGCCACACTTTCTGATGGCAGGACACCGAAAGTGACCCGTTCGTCGCGGGGTCGCTGGTCAGCGAGCCGTTTTGGGCTCGCCGACATGGTTTTTCGGTGTCAGGGGTGAAGCCATTACCAATCCATGAGGCTCAAAACATCCAAACCATCCAATACCCCCCTGGTCTGTGGTAACATCACTGCCTAAAGGAAAGCAGAACTCAGCTGCTAAGGGAATCATTTATCGTAGTACATTTCCAGACCTCAGCTGACCATCTTGGCAGCCAAATTTGGAAACGAAAACACTGAACTGAGGATGATGTCGCAAAGAAAAATCAATGATAAACCTATCCAAACACTGGCTGGTTAAACAATCCAATTTGTTAAACTATCCACTTTCTTTTTTTCTCGCAGCAAACTTCAGTCAAGCAACGATCAATGTGAGCCTCGAGTCGCGAGAGCCTTGTTCTCTTGGAGCAATTCCAGAATTCGTTCCCCCTTCGGATCTCGATTCACCACGGCCTCGGTTGGTGTCGTATTTCATCCCATGGGAATAATCTGAGACATAGCCATGTATAACACCAACTATGCATGTGTGTATATATATATATTATAATTATGTATATATATATATATTATAATTATATATATAATTATATATATATATTATAATTATATATATATTATAATTATATATACCTGAGAAGGGGTGGAACGAAAGCCAGCGCTTGCTTTTTGACTCGCGCGGGGGCGCGTGGAACTCCACCTCATCCATATGGCATGGCTCAAACATGAAGCGCCCCAACATCAACAATTGCTATCGGGTCATAATTTTCCAATCATTAAATTGACCTTTTTAGGGTAAACTCCACGATTTTGTAACTTCTATATCCAAATATGTTTCCTACAATGTACTGCGGCATTGTGAAAAGTTCTATCTCAAGTTCCGTAAATCCGCCTTTGGTTGCTCAT
>Ga0126342_10023269_pt1 | contig 10154 bp, 9 predicted proteins | sample Cyp1metagenome_FD_92528 | JGI IMG/M metagenome (GOLD analysis project Ga0126342, IMG submission 92528) | Coral microbial communities from Lord Howe Island, Old Settlement Bay, Australia - Cyphastrea 1 metagenome | ecosystem: Host-associated > Invertebrates > Cnidaria > Coral ... | reverse complement strand
ATAGTCAGAGAAAGAGAGAGAAAGAGAGGAGACCTCAAGCACCTTTCGGTCCATCAGTGGATTCGCTCTGCCATCCCTGATTCACAACAACCAATCTCTCCCATAGGTTTCCTATTTTTGAAATTTCCGCCACCGCCTCGTGCGGTACTACTGGTAATATATATATATATATACATATACATATTGTACTGTACATATATATAATTATACATACTGATTTGTATATTTGAGCAGTGTGTAAAACCCCTGTTTGTTGCTGATTATAGGGAATTCTACTACCCAATATATTGATATATATATATTGGGGATTATCACAATCCATCATGGGAGTCCCTATGAACCAACTAGAGCTCATTTTTTTTGGGAACAATCATATCTGGGTAAACCAGGATTGATGGGTGAGTTGAGCATATCAGGAAAAAACATTTACATGCATTGACCAATGTTTACCCGAAAAATATCATATGGAGTTTACCGGCAAGAAAGTGCAGCTACTTGTTGATTGTTTGGTGAATGGTGGAAGCAGAGCCATGGGCATGGTTTTATTTCCACAAACCCACTGGTGAAGTAACGACATGCTGAAAAGATAAATTACCGATTGGTGCTGGTGGAGATTAATCGTATTCTATTTAACCAACTAGTCCAGTAAAACGGTGCTGATAAAGAATTTATGCAATCAGACAGAATCACCGAGACACTGACCAAGCTGGAGAGCATGTTTATCGTGCGATGGCCATCGATCCGTCCATGTGCACCAAGAAAACAGGGCATAGTAATCCAGAGTACTTAGATGTATTCTTTGGTTGGCCATGGTACGCTAATACCCAATCTAGTTGGGAGTACTTATCTATAGATGAGACATGCATTCTGTCTTGCTTGCAGCATTGCAGGATAGATGTTTCCATCGAGTTTTTCTCGTGCCAGCGTGTCAGGGTTCCATTTCTAAGGAACTTCACTGCCTGAGTTTCCTATAGACTTTAAAGTGATGGTTGGATTTGGGTTTGGCTTGCCGGCTCCCTCCATACCCAAGCGGTCAACAACTCCTCCGCAGGAGATTCAATTGTTCCTTGGCTGCTGGATCCGGGGAGATCTGTTTGTGTGAAAAATTTGCAGCCAGAGATACGTCCTGGATATATAGCACGATATTATATGATATGAAATTATTATGTCTGTATATAATTGCATATATAATATATATAATATGTATACATAAGATAAGACGTGATCTATTATATGGCCATATGTTGTGACGTGAAATGATACTTCCATATGTATCTTATGTGATATTGTAAGAAGTCATCTCGGGTGGGTGATTGTTCCCATGCGTTAAGGGGAACAACATGGTACACAAGGGTTTGTGCGTGAGGTACGAAGGGCCTTCAGAGAAGAGCATTGCCAGCGGGACACGCGTCTTTCAGCGAAATCCCTTCAAGGCTCTCGAAATGTCATGCCTGCAACAGCCTAGGCGGTTCGACCCAGTTTTGACCATTACGTCCATCCAAGATCATCATATCATCAAAGTTCAAGATGGTGAGACCCCAATTCCCCAGTGCCCAAATGATGTCTGAGACCTGACTGAAGGAGGTTCGGACCCGGCTCAGCATGAATGATGGTAAATCATGTAGCCAGTCAGAACATTAAGAAAGAGATCATAAGAATTAATAAGAGAAGATGGACCCAGTCTTGATGCTTAGCTGAAAGGGTTTGCTTTTTGGCAGGGGTCACAGCAGCCTATGTTTTTTTGGTTTCGTTCTGAAGAGTCTATACCAGTCAGCTGGAACAGGAACTATCACCACTGGACTCTAAAGCCAAGAAGCTAGAACCAATCATGATACATTATAACAGGATGATCCTACAAAATTACTGTAGGCTGCGCAGAATTTTCCAGGTAGCATTTCAGCAGGATCTCTTGATCTGGATGCCCTGGCCAGACTTCCTGGAAAGCAGCAGCGGCGCAATTCTTCTCGGGAACAGATGTGGAGAAGAATTTGCAAACCTGTGCACCGGCAGCACAATAGCTGGTTTACTGCCGTAAACTGGTTTGGGATGTTAATGTTTAGGTTTTCATGAATGGTGCATGTTCTACTCAGCTAAGATTGTTTTTTTGCCGGGCACTGGTATCTAAAATTCTGATTGGCCACGATCTACATCATGTATATACATACTTACATAAGTTTGTCATCGGTGGCCCCAAGATTGGCCATGTTGGTGTAGCCTTCATTGACAAGACGTATCCATGTAGGAATACGAAAATCATCGAAAATCCGATTGGTGGAAATTTGACCTGCCAGTGCGTACTTACCATGCGTTTGACATATTATTGTTCACCGTCGAAACCTGGGTGGGACTTCCCATTCCCTGAAAATAGAAATGACTAGGTGTTTCCATGACTAAAATGTGCATGATTATGATATATCAATATCATATCATAATCCATACTACTGAGTACTGCGCATAAGATTAGAGTCATTTGACTTCTGGAGAAATTGATGTCTTCATCCTAAGGCATCAGCTGGATGCGCAAAGCCAAGGAACAAGGAGCTGACTTAGTAGCGCCCTGATTGCACGTCCAAACGGGGACCCACATGGGCCAGATGGGTTTGGTGTGCCCCCAGCTCAAGCTTAGGGATACCATGGAAACTTTGCTGAATATCCTGAACAGCCACAACACGCAATTCGGTGGTCTCTTGATTAGGGGAAGCCAACATTTGGGGTTGAAGTATTCAAAGCGGTATAATTTTGCACACTGCCCCTTTCAACGATTTTCAATGTGGAAACGTGGGATGTCATTGAGAGGAGTAGCACTTTCCTTTCCAGGATTCGATGCCTCCTGAAGCTGGAACAACTACCTTGTTATTGGTGCTGGTTCGCAATTCAACAACATCCAGAAGCCGTTACTGTAGATTGGGTATATGCACCTGGAACCTAAGATGATGCTCATTTTCTGCGGCTCAGTTAAAGCTCCTGTATACGGTTGTTGTTGTTACATGATGTTACATGCAACAAACAGGTAATTATATATGCAAATTGATCTTGTATTCAATGCCACTATGTACATGGGGCTATAGCCCCCCAGATCCAACCTTTCAGTCCCTTTTTCAAAACAGGTCATGCCGGAGAACTCCAACCGCGATCGGAGCTACTTCAAGGAGAAGCAACGCTTGGTTTGGGAGGTTAAGTTCGTGGTTAACGAGTACACACATCGAGGAACAAGACTGATCTCCCAGCTATTGAACATCAGGTCTCGCAGGAGGCATTGACATCTCCAAAGGGTCGGCAATCGGAAGACTAGTAGCCCATAGTAGCCCTGTTTTTGCAGTGACCTGACAACAGGGTACCCAGAGGCCGTGGTACTTGGTGAATGTCCCACCTTTGGTGTCGGGACCTCCCAGGATGCAGGGATCACAAATTCACACTGACCAGTACCTGCCCTCAAGTATGCCAGCTGTTGTGTGGGATAGTTCTTTTTGCCTATGTTTTTGAGTGTTGTGAATTTCGCCCATAGCGGCGTGATTTTTTTTCTGGCCAGTTTTGGTGTAAAATGCTGGAACCTCCTTTTTAGTGTTTTCGGAGAAAGCAAAGTATAGATGGAAAAAAATGCTTGTTCGCATTTGTTCACCATATGACATGTTTTTAATATGCCCCCCACAGAATCGGACACCTAAATTTCAATGGGATTCTTCGAACCTAGTGAATGCAGTTCCTCAATGGCCCCTGCTACAAGAATCCAAAGGAAAATCCATCCAATTTGAGGTCAATGCGGATTATTGAAGCCAATTCATCTCAAATTCAAAATATGTATCAACAATTCAAAATCAATGAAAGCCTGTCTTAACTTTTACTGTCAGTATAGTGATTACAGATCGGCTCCAATTTAGGTACTTGGCTCAGATTCCAAGTCAAGGTCAGGTCAAAGTGAACTCACCAACTTCAAAGTCAGTTCAAAATAACTTCACTGTCCAAAACAAAATCGGCTCCATTCTCCAGAGAGAACTTTTTTTGTGAATTCCAGTGGCCCAGGGTGGTCCCAACTTGATTGGGGCATCGGATTGATTCCAATTTGGTGACCCAGTGGATACTTCAACCAAAACTGGTTGGTGGTGACTGGAACATGGCTGCTATATGACTTTCCATATATTGGGAATTTCATCATCCCAACTGACGAACTCATATTTTTCAGAGGAGTTGAAACCACCAACCAGAAAATGATTGACCATGGATGATCGTGGATCATTTAGTTCGCGTGTGAGTTAACTCATCCATTTGAGGTCAACATGACCCAGATAGCACCACTGCGGGATGGGGGGCACTTGTAGCGACCTCTTGGTCTCACCATCAATGAAGGGTCAATTTGATGAAAGTCTCAATTTGCTGTTTTGAATTCAGTTTTAAGCCAGACAAAGTGAAGTTTGAAATTTTGGAAATAAGACAAATCAGAAGTCTAACTGAAAGTCATTTGTTACATGTGTTCGATGATCTTTCACTGATCAAGCTTTAACATCACTTTACCAGACAGGTAATGGTCATCCAATCCAGTGAGGACGGCAAACCCAGTCGAGCCATGTGCTGGGAGCATTCCGAAACCTTGGAGGGTGCTTTCGTCTCTGGTGCTGGGACCCCAAGGAGCCTGGGACCATCAGATTTCCTGCTGATTACTGGGCAACTCTCAAAAGAATAACGGGGAAATTGTAGGGAACTGAGTACTCGAAATTGGAGAAATTCGGACCGATATAGGTATAAAATGGTATAAACATATAGTATGCTAGCTCTAAACCAGGGTGTATTGTGTTTCGATTCTCTTTTGACATGGGTTGGTAAGAGCCAAGATTGGACGATGTGTACCCAAGGATGATTCACCGGTCAGCAATGGTCAACACGGGCAAGGCGATATGGATTGATGGTTCAACCACCAGCCCGACATCAAGACATGTGCACAATATTCGACAGCTACTGGCAGCTCCTGGATAAATTCTCACATTCAAGCCCTTTGGTACTTGGATCATATTGCCTGCGATGCCCATCCCAAGTTTTCGGTTGATCGTTCATATCGAAGTTGCTTTTGGATGCTTTTGGTTCAAATGTCAAACCCTTTAATTTCATGGTTCCCGAAAAACCATTCTTTTTCCTGGCCCATGAAAAATTTGGCCCATGAATCGAAAATGAAAGGCCCTACTCATCCAATATGTTGGCTTCATATGTGACTCATCCAGATGAGGTGCGCCGAGCCTGCCGCGACTTGGGCCTTTGGACTTCCTTAGGTGGGCTGATGGCTGGCGGCGAAAAATCATTTCGCGAAATGATCAGTTTCATCCCACCCAATTTGTGGCTCCGTGGGTACCCTTTATTCAAGCATGATTGATCCGTTTTTGTTCTGAATCCAATGTCTGATACTATTACTTAGATTACTTAGCATTGATGAATAGTATTCACATTGTTTGTTTTCTTGCGCAAGGCGTTTTCAATGCCAATCTGTCTTCAGGACCGGTCTTCTCAACGTCATGGGACATCCCAGCTACGTAGTTTTTTCCAATCGGAAAGCCAACATTTATATGGGTTTGTCTGAAAATAGGGTACCCCAAAATTAAATGGTGTTTGAATGTTTATCATCATTTTCCCTATGAAGATGGCTAGTTGGAGGTATACCCCATTTTCAGACAAACCCTAGCAATACTCAATCAGAACATTGCTGGGAGTCGTCATGTACCAGAGGGGAACTCCACAAAGTTGTGTGAACCTTATTATGGATATTATTGGCAAGTTTGAGACTGGGATGAAGATGTAATAAGCAAGGCAACTGCAAATCCAAAAATGTTGGTGGTTTCAAGTAATTACATTTTCTAATTTCGATTGGTCTGCGTCCAAAATTAAACTGGTTTAATCCACGAAGCATCCATGGACTGATGCAAAGAAGAAATATATAGGAAACAAGAGGCCATTGTTTTTTTCAAGCATTGCGAAGTTGACTTGCAATCAATTCTGATCGACGCGAGAAGTTACAGTATTACCACCCCACAAAACCTGCTTGATTCGACACCTTTGTTGGATGGGTTGCAACCACCAATAAGACTATTGCTGGTGGCATCCCCCTTTGATGGGTCATATGCCCATTCATATCCTTCTTATACTACTATACGTCCAAGTTCTATGGCTGGCTTAAGAGCCCGCGGTGATTTGTAAAAACAAGTACAACATATATTATCACGACTGTTGTCAACAGTTATTTTTAGATTATCGATATGTGATATGTGTGTGTGTATTACCATGATCCATTAGGTTTTCGATTATAGATTATCATCATGGTATAGATTACCTTTATGTTGTATAGGTTCTAGATTATCATCCCCATCCTATCATCCTATGGTTTTGTCCAAAACTCTGGCCCCCAGCAATGGCACTTTTCCAGGTGTAGATCTGCGCGGCAAAAGGGAGCCCGACGTGTCTGGGCGGACCGGCGCTGTTTCCAGCGGTTTTTCGGTGGAGATCTAACCATTGAAGCACATAGATCTAAGTATAGAAACAAGGATGTTGTTTTGAGATTGAAAATGAGACTTACCCTGAAGACATCTGAAAGCGGTTATCAGTCAGTATGCTGAGAAATTCCATTTGTGTATGCGAGAACTGATTAATTACAAAGCGGATGAACATTGAAATGCAACATGTAACAAATTGCCATTGCTAGGTTGGATTCCTGATTGGAGATCTTGAGTTCAACATGTCCATTTCCACCAAAGACACGTAAAAACAGTGGGCTGGGAAATTCATGTTGGGCAAATCAACTAACATTGGACCAGGATTGTCTTGACATGTTGCTTTTGCTCCAATCATCTTGACCAATCTTGGCCGCATGTAAGTAATCTGTTTACCTTGTAGCACTATCCTCCAATCGTGGATAGTTTTCGGTCAAAACAGGGTTCAGGCCCCCTGAAGCCCTGTGATGATCCTGGTGCTGCAACTTACCTCATTTTCCTGAGTCCAATCCTTTTTTAAACATCAAATCATTTCAAAATAGTTCAAATCCCGGTTGCTGAAATCTCAACAATATTGGAATATTCATAAATATTCAGCATCAACCATTGGGGGATCAACAAAAAACCATTGGAATATTCAGCACCATTGGGGGATTGGAATATTTCAAAATTTCAAATGCCCAAATGCCCAAATGCTTCGAGGTCCACATTGGCATCGTCCTCATCCGCCCAGATGGAGACATCGAAGGTGTGCCCAGCTCAGGACGACTTAGGTAAGGTCCTTAAAAAGACTGAAGTTGGTAAATTCCCTGGAAACTTGATGATAAATTGAGAAGTGATAAGTGAGATGTGTTACTTTTCTCTAACTTTTTGATTATTTTTTTTTTGGGGGGTGGGTACTGTACGTATATAAATGATCAAACATGTGTAGCCTACCCGGCAAACATTGGCTTGACTTGGCACAACTTTTGCGGTGGATCAGCATATGATATGTGGGTGTTGCTGGTGACAGATTGGTGAATGTTGTTGTTTGGTTGGATGACTCATAATTATTTTTTGAGAGGAAGATCATCACAAAGCAGAGTTGAAGCCTGGCTGGTTAATGATCTATCATCCTTCTGTTGAAGAAGTGGATGAGAGAGCCATTGGCGGACAACACTACATTTCATGGTAAAACCAAACAGTTCCTGTAAAGAATCCTTACATCAATCCATTTCTTCTGATTTTCATCAGCTCCTGACCGTTGTTTCAGCGATGGCAGACCAAGCACCGGATCAGGCCCCCTGAGATCTGAGGTGGTGAAAAAACATGTTCTTTGGGACTATGAATACACACTCTTTGAACCTGGCGAAGAGCCCTACCAGGCATGGCACATCGAATGCTGTGGCATGCTTGATTTGCTTGATGATGTGTGTAATGTGTCTATATATGTCTATAATTGTCTATATATCATATATAATATGATATATATAATATTATAGAATTATACAAATATATAATTATATATACACATAAATTACATACATATAATCATATATATATATGTATACATGCTGGTAAATTTACGTTATTTGGAATTGTATGTATAGCAGTTTGTTTGGTTTTCACTGTTCTTCAAAATATGGAGAATTATCACCTCCCGGGCCTGCATCAAATTATGGGTACAGTCAACCTCAGATAGAGAAGTAAGACCCTACTAAAATAGTGATTATTTACTTTACAGTATCTTTTTTGGGGTTGCTATATATAGATTGACTTGTTGCATTTTTGGTTGGGTGAAGATGGTGCGTGACCCATGTCATGCAGCATATGGGAAATGCGGACCAATCACTTCGGCAAGTGTGTTTTTCCTATAAATACCTTCAACTTCCATTCCGGAAAGCAGACTGATGCTCCGCGAAGACTTTCATATTTTTCAGAGGGGTGGCCCAACCACCAACTAGCTTCTATAGTATCCTTCTATCATTCTATCCATTTGGTGTGGTATTGCAAAAACCAGAGTTGTGAGCCATGATGGCTGGGTTGGTCGTTTGGCTGTTTGGGATATCGATCCAGTGCTTGAGCAGCAGATGTTGTATATCACGTTTTGATACTGAAAATGACTGGTAGTCCATATGCCATGTGTTATGGCCCTTGACTGGTTGACAGAACTTGTTGACCCCCAGGGGCGATAGACGCCTACCCTCTAGATCCCTGTAGTAATCCAGCAAAGAACGTATCATGCAAATATGGAAGATGGTGATTCCCTAGGTAGACATGTCACTTCACTGGATCACTGGAAGGTAGCTGACAAATGGCGGTTCTGGAAATAAGGATACCCCATTGCATCCCATGCTCTAGAAGATCCTTTTCTCCCTTAAACTTACCACGAATTGGGGTCTATTGTTGGTTATATAAGTTATATATCACATTACATCCTACATAATATTTCCCAAAGTACAATATCTCCAGTGAAATATAATTATCCATTGTAAAGGGATATCTTACTGGATACACCAAGTTTGTCAGGGCAACTTTCCTCACAGTCCGACAGGTCTTCGACACTGAACTAGGTCGACTGGGCCTGTCTGATTCCCAGCTGCTGATATGGGGATATTCAAAAAGAAGGAAGTATGATAATAAGGCATAAGAAGGATGAATGATAGATCAATTGATGCAAAAAATGGTCTTTGTTGATCTTTGTTACACATATATCATATAACACATATATATATATACACAAAGTATATAACATCATGTACTGTTATGTATATTTATGTTGATCTATATTTGTCCATACACATACTCATGCGCTTGGGCCCCAACAGTCGTAGATTTCACCCTCAAACATCCTCAAAGCTGCACCGTTTAAGCCACTTACTATCCATTGATACAAAGAAATTGGGTTTGTGCTTCAGAATCGGCGATTTCACCTTTGGGTCGGGGGCTTCATCCATAAGTTGTTTGGGGGATGCCTCATAAATGATCCCCATAAGTTGTTTGGATGCCTCACAAATTGATCTACCCCAAAATCGAAGGACAAGCCACCAGAATTCAGGCTGTGCTGTGCCGATGGAATCGTCCCCGAAGCTGCTCGTGTCTTGAGCCTCATGGGAGCGCAGGCAGTGATGGCTGTTGGGATACCCTCCGGTAATCAGACGCAATGGAAAATCCTTGAAAATCTCCATGTATTTTGTAGATTATAGATGAAATTCCATGAAATTCCCATTTCCGTTAGGAGATTTTCCATTTCCATTGCCACGTTTGATTACCGCAGGGTACCCGATTTGGGGTTCTGGGAAAATGAAACCTGAGAAAAGTTAAGTGGGGACAACCAAAATTTTGAGGTACCCTACTTTTAGACAACTCAATTTTACGGCCACTTTGCTTTGGGAATATGTTATAAGCTAAAATGGGATACAACATGATACAACAATATAAGCAACAATACAATATGGGTTTGTCTATGAAAAAGTGGTGGATTAGCCTCCATTTCATGTCAATTTTAATGGGGAAATGATGATAGACCATTGGATTTAGGGATGGCCAGTGGCACTTGCTGACCCAGCTTTCCAGCCTTCCAGATGATCCAGTGCCGCACTGGGATGGGTCAAACCTCTTCTCATTGGTGGTACTTGAAACATAGACATGGAGATATGGGTGGTGTCAAGTTACTTGAAACATAGATATGGAAAATTATGGAAAATT
>Ga0126342_10023268_pt1 | contig 10154 bp, 10 predicted proteins | sample Cyp1metagenome_FD_92528 | JGI IMG/M metagenome (GOLD analysis project Ga0126342, IMG submission 92528) | Coral microbial communities from Lord Howe Island, Old Settlement Bay, Australia - Cyphastrea 1 metagenome | ecosystem: Host-associated > Invertebrates > Cnidaria > Coral ... | reverse complement strand
TGATTTATAGAAATGAAAGAGGTAATATATGGTTAGTAGTGATGATTTTGAAAAAATGAATGAGGTAATTATGCCTTGACTGTTTTTATTTTCATTATAGTTTTAATATATTGTTGAAAAAATGAAGTAATCAACAATATTAAAAAAATGTGTTTAGACGGTTATAATTGAAATTAAAAAACTTCTATGAACTGTGGTTTTTTACTTTTTTCACCTCCCTCGATCCTGGAGCAACAGCTCACAGGTGCTGCTATCAAGAAGTACCAAAAGAAAGCCCTACGCATAACTGACAGGAATGCCGCAATGCCACATGCAACAGCAATGACAGTGATGGTCAAACTGCGCAGGAAGCTATTCGTCAGCAATAATTTCAGATTCGAAGAAGAACAAGAAGGAGCTTTAAACAGCTATCCGCACTGCATTTCACGCAAAATATAAAACACCTGAGAAATATGTTTGACGCTTGTCAACCTGCTCGACTATCTCACTACACTCCGCCCCTTCGCTGAGCCTTCTTTGCGGGCTTTGCAGGTTCATCTACGTCTTCATCTACCTCTCCTTCAGCCATTTCTTCGTCGACTGTCTCTTCTTCATCTGGCTGCGGGTCCTCTGTTGGTTTCCCCAAAAAAAGTCTGGCAAAAATGTAGGAGTTTCCAAGCACAGTTGCACCGTTTTCAGTCAGTCACTGTAGTCTGATCGAATCATATTGCTGCACGTCTCACTCTCAGAATGTCCTTTGCTGGAACTGCAACACGTTTCGGCGGCATGGGTGCGGGAAGGATGAAAGTCACAAAGGGGCTTGAGCCAAATGCTTGATGATGTTGATGAGCAGGAAACCCCAGTGCCTGTCTTGAGTTGGTTCCTGCATTGAAAAGGTGCAACCATTCCCTGTGCCACTCATCAAACCTACGCCAAAATGACTCAAGGCCAGACCTCTTCCATCGAGCGAGGCTGAGAGTGGAACGCTCCATTGAAGGAGAAGGCTACATCCTGTACTCTCCGTAAGTCCTGAACATTTGGGCCGTCAACTTTACACTTCTGGGTCTCAACTTACAACATCTATAACAACACATTTGCTAATCAGCTGCCTTATTCTGGGTGAACTTGCAAAGCTGCCCATCTTTTTCAACCTGGAGGCCTTCCAAAGTTGCTGGAATCCACCAAGGCTCACTCCTCGGCCGACAACTTTGGGAAATCAGCAAGGCCACAATGATCCACTGCTTGACCAACACCTGGCCATGGTGCAGGGTCCCCTTGGCGACGATTTCAACTTGGAGGAAGTTGGAGGCCACAAAAAAAAATGACCAAAGTACAGCAACCCGTGGATTTGAGGTTATCCCTGGCCGTTATCCCATGAAAACTTGGGCCAACCCTCAACACCCAAGAAAGTGCCATTCCAAGAGCAACTCACGAGGGGCCTGCCAGCGTCTCGTCACTTGGAGTTGCCAGAAGACCTTCGGGCCTCACAGCGACCGGGGCATTTCCTGGAGACTCTAAGCCGTCCCGTAGATGATGGAAATATAGCTGAGATGTCCATTGATGGTTGGGCTTGGCTTGCTTCCCCAAAATGGCCAAACGGCGTGAAAGTTCGGTTCTCTGTCCCTATTCTGAGATCCCTTGAGGCCATTGCGTGACTGCAATGTGTCTGAAGGCGTGGAACATGGCCGTTGTCAGGGCCTGACATTTGGAGAGCGGATGGTATTCCAAAATCTTCGAACCTCTTGGGAAATCAGACGGTACCCAACCTGATTACCGAAATCCAACAAGAGATCAAGATTACGTCCCAAGTTTGAGGTCCAAATACCGCCTAGTTTCCCACAGAACGCGCGGTGAAATCAAAACCATCTTTATTTTTATAGGTCAAACCACAAAAAGGACTGTTCTGACCAGGGTCCAGCCAAATCTGACAACCTCATTGAATTTGATAGCCATCGTGTTTTTTTCACAGTTTGGGTCGCTTGCTTCGGCACATTTCTGGGCCCACTGCCATTAGGAGGAGAAATCCTAGCAGAACACTCAACCTCGGACGAAAACAGGGGTTCGGGCATCTGGATAGTAACTGTTTCTGGTACATGGGCTGACCAGTCCAAACCCCTGATCATCCAAGCATAGCTCAGAGCTTTGTTCCTTTTGTTCCTATCGTTCTTTCACGTCTTTAAATGTCTTTGAGTTTTGTGTGGAATCATGTGGATTTGAGGCTTGAGTTTGACCATCCTGAGGAGCATCACAGAACAGCTCCAGCTATCGCTCGGTCGCGACCTGGGCCAAGCCCAACTACCCCACCTGTCGCCTCCCGAATTAATGCCCAGTTTAGGGTCAAACCCTTTGGAACAGATGACTGCGCTTTAGTTTGTTCACCCACCCGGAAGCTCTGATTTGAATTCCTCACTGCTGTAGGACCCACTGTAGGAAACATTTTTTTAGAACAACGAGAAAGTCCTGCTTGAATACCTTGAATACGCCATCGGACATGTTCACTTTTGGATGAGAATCACGGGAAAAATCCAAGTCGCTGGAGCCACTGGAGTCCCTTGAAAAGCGCCTCGGCACACATGATGCCTTCCGTCGCTGACCAGCATTGAGAGTCCTAATGCACCATGCACAGGGTGTTCCAAGCTGCAGACTTGCCACTGTCCACTTTGGGCTCAGTCCTGCTAAAGCTGAAACTTGGGGCATCAGGAAAATGTGCCTTGTATTGACATATCATATTTGGATAGGTTTTTTGGAAAATTGGGATGCACACCCCACCGGTTGTGCCACGACGTCGGTCCAACTTCCCTCGCCTCACGTCGACTGCCTCAGCTCCATCCACTGGAGGAGATACTGCAGTGGCATCATCCGCCATGGCAGCAAAAGGAAAGCTACACAGGTCGTAGTTCTGAGAGAACTGGTAAAGCTACAACAGGTCTAGTGCATCTCATGGGGAAGCAAGGTTCAGCGATCAGGCAAGTCATGTCTTTCTTTGACTTGTTCTGTGGATCTCCGAACCCAGCAGAAATACTGGAAACGATCAGAAATCAGAAATGCCTTTCCCGGAAAGGTCTGATATTTCATGATATTTCATTATATTTCATGAAATTTCATCTCCATCTTCATGGCCTTGGCTTGGTCTGTTCTGGGTCAAAGTTTGGAAGCACTGAAGCTGCAGGCCACAGAAAGTGGCTAGTCCACCTGTTCTTCTGCAAGATGCAACCAAAAGTCAGGTGACGTGGTCCACAGAATATAAACGTTATTCCCAATCGCCTTGTGATGATTATTCAAGGGCATCCCACTCCATAGAAAATGTGTGGCTGTGCAATGCCTCCCACTGGTTTGAACTTGAACATCATTGAACATCTATGCTGTGGGACAATAGCACAAGAGTGAATTGCTGCCGCTCCTTGTCACTCAGTGGGTCTGCATGTTCTATCTTCACTACTATACTTACTGTTTGTCAGAGAACCCAAGCGAAACCAAATATTGCTATTTCGTGAACTAGTTCACAATTCCACGGCACAACGCCTGCAAGTTTCAGCAACACAAGAGATATGTAGTCGAAAAGCTTGGCATGCCAACGGAGAAAAAGAAGCAAACTAGAACTTATTATGTATTAAATGCAAGATTCAAAGTCAGACATAGTTACTCGACCGGTCAACAGCTCTTGCAGACTCACTTTTCGCGTTTCTCCCTCAACTGCAAATTCTGGAAAGCAAGGGTCAAAGCACTGCTGGCTGCTTGCTCCATTTGATGCATCAGATTGTCCCTCTCACAACGAATAAAAATTGGTAACTCTATCTAGATCAATAAATTGATCTAGGCTTGTCTGGGACATGCTATGGTTGCTCACTTTGTGAGACCATAGGCCATGAATTGCGCACCCCCAGCCATCTCCAGCCGTGGCATGAAAATCGGCCTACGGAGGCCCAAACTGTACAGGCTGCAGCACAAATTCAAATCTGAGCCAACGCTGGGCTCCCAAAAACAGGTTCCCATCTGGGAAACGGAAGCATCACTTCAAGAAAGTGATTGTTCAAAAAAGAAATATTATATATATATAATTATATATATAACTACTGTATATTAGATACTCTTGCTGCGCCGAATTACAAGGTTGTTCGCAACTTCAGTTGCAGCCACTTTCAGCTCACCCACTCTTCAGAAGTTTCATGAACTCTGCAAAGTCCAGCTCCGCCTCTTCATTCAGCGTGCCTGGAAGAATGCTATCGCAATCCTCGATCACCTTGCAGACACTTTCCCGACCCGCTTGAGTGATTCGACAAATGATACCAACAAGTGCAGATTTGTTGACAATACCAGAAGTTGTAGCAAAAAGGTATCAAAGCCGTTACATCATGTCACATCTACATATATAAATCCACCGTATGATTTTGGAAGTCATCTTTTTATTGCAGGCAAGACAGATCGCCAAATCACCCTGCCCATCTCCATGGAGGTGATAGTACCATTCCCATCCAAATCAAAGCCGCGAAAGGCCGCCAGAGCCAAATCCTTGCGTTCTTCGATGTTGTGGTCCATGATGGCAGCCAAAAACTCTGTATATGCAATGGTTCCTGGAAAGGGCAACTGGAAACCGCTCACTTCTGGGGCGGCCAAAATGCAGCGAAACGAAAAAAAACGGGGACCTGACCTTGTCTCCGAGCTCTTTGATTGGATGTGTCCAGTGCCCGAATGATACAGTACAAACCTTAACATCATGATCGAGTGATTCAACCCCAGCTCCTTTACACTGTGCATCAAGCACCTTTACAGCCTCGGCCACCCACTGATGCCCAGAACTTGGGGATGCAGGAGCAAAGGTCAAATACTCCATGAGGTCCGTCAAAGGCACTTCGCCTTGATGATGAACATCTACTTTTTGGAAAATACATCGGAGCTCTTCATGTTCATAGGACCCTAGGTGCCGAGCAGCAGCCAGCAGAGCAGCTCGCTTGAACTTGGAGAGTTTGCTGAAAGCTCGTAAGCGTGATGCAATGGTGGAGCTGGAGTGTGGAGTAGGGCCACATTGATGATCAGCATCAGCTAACCAGCGATGTGCCAGAAGACTTTTGGCCCCAGGACGAACTCGGAAATCAATCAAAAGACATTGTTTCACGAAGTCGGCAGCCCAAAAGGATGATGTAGATGATTTCAACTTCGGAAGCAGGGTGCCCTCTGCAATAAATTTGCTCATGTCTTCCATGTCGTATGGAAGCTCCCCTTCCAGCAATGTATGTATGCAAACACCCAAAGACCAAATGTCACACCGCAGATCGTAAAAGTCTGGGAAACAATTTACATCTACTCTGCTTGGATTTGCCACTTCTTGGTTCAAGATGCTGATGACTTCTGGCGCCATATATTCCTCAGCTTTGGGTGCTTTGCCAAACATATTCTGACCCACATTTTCGTGCACCTGTGATTTTTAACTGCATAATAACATTACAGTAGAAAATTTCAGAAACGAATGTCCACATTCCCACATTTGAAACCTTAAAGCCTTAAAGTCACCATCCGCCAACTCGACGCCGAAGCTTCAGGAGTCCCTGCCACTGACCGAATCTTGATCAACTGCTTGGGAGCTCTGTGGACCACCGGCTCCGAGCTGACTACACTGCACTCCGTCGACATGGCCGACCTGTTATTTATTGGCCACGCGGCATGGCTCAGCATTGCAAAAAAAAACGAACACTGTGTTATCACCATTTTCTAGAAATGATTCAAAATGACATAAAACCAGCATTTCTATCTCCCTTACCCTTCTTGCAAGTGAAAGCATGACGTAGATTGCATGGCACACTGACATGGGACAACAAAGTGCCATCTGAAACAACTTGGGGCTTTCACCCAGAATGCCTCTAGAAAATGCATCCAAAATTTGGAAACGCCCTAGAAAATGGGTCCGAAAAGTGCGCCTAAACGCACCCATCTTCTATGGGAAATTCGGACGGGAATGCACATACATATATCCTATGCAGCAGGTATGATACTATATATTACTATATACAGCAGACATCAGCAGATAGTTTTGCAGACATACACCATACGTTCCACTGCGTTCCACTACGTTCCACATCCCAATGTGTTAACACAGCTCGCCTGGACTTCGGGATCTCGTCTTCAAAAGCCCCTCCACCCAGGGCAGTGGCGCGGGCCGTGCTCCACTGAAGGCGCTTGGAGACGATATGGGCAGAACACCTGAGAACGAAGAAATTCTGTGCCTATCGGACAATCCCCGATGATCAGAAAACTCTAGAGATATCATGAGATATCATGAGATGTTAACGATTTTTTCTATGAACATCTGTCGACGACAGATACTCCGTGTTTTTTGTGGAAGAATACATACCATCATGGCACGACCATCAACGACAGTGCCATGATTGAAACCATGATTGAAATCCTGCAATCGGGCCGGGCACTGTTTGGAGAGGCCAAAATCTGCCACGCGGATGGGCGAATCCACAGATCTTCTAAGGAAGAGGATGTTCTCCAGTTTCAAATCCCGATGGCAAACGCTCCTGGTAGGCGCCAAGGTTGGCAACAGAGGTCACCAAAAAGACCATCAACATTAACAGATATTAACAGTCGTAAGCAGCTGGCTTGTACCTGCAACAACCTGGTAACCTGGTTTAAGACTCTACGAGCCAGGTGCTGGGTTCATCGCAAATGTCGGAAATGCATGGCGATATTCAAAATATGCAAAGTTTGACAGACTATGAGACTACGGCAGAGGGACTCATCAAAGTGTCCGAATCACCACCAAAAAAAAGACCATGGTGCCCTTTCAAGCCGCCCAGATCCTGGAGTGACAATGAGCGAGTACGCCGGTGACTTCTTGGGCAATCCTGCGAATCAAAGTCTCTTGGCCTTTCAGATCATGAAGCCACTCCATCAGATTCCCACCCAAACAGGCTTCTGTCACCTTGGTGCGCTGTCAATGCCGGTGAGAATTAGTTTGGCAGAAACTTGTGTTGGGCACAAACATGGAATTGAAATGAATTGAACAGAAGGTTAGAAGATGTTAGAAGCACTGACTCCTTCCTTCCGCTGCAGCGAGTGTATTTTCCAACCCAGACCACCAGGTGCAACTGAGTTGCAATGTAAAAGCTACATCTGTCCTCATAGGCTTCCAGAAATCGGAGGATGTTGGGATGATCCAAGTCCGACAGGATGTTGATTTCAGACCAAAGTTGATCCACGTCTTCGATCGAGGAACGAGCCATCTGTTTGATGGCCACTGCTTTCTTGCTATCATAACAGCTCTTTCCACGGAAAACACGACCAAAAGAACCTCGTCCAAGCTCATCTTCTTCAGACCAAACAAAATGATCATGCACAGTTCCTGCAGGGCCCTGCCACAGTACGAAATGGTGCCACTGCACCTATCAAAAAAAAAAAACTATTAAAAGAATTACAAAGAAGTGGAGTTTCGGGGTGTACTAAAGAATTACATTCTCCACCGGAAACACTCACCAAATCTTGGCCATTCAAGCAGAAATGGCAGGGCTCAGTTTGAAGTACTGGTCCTATTTTTTCTGGCTGCGGGATCGGAAAACCTGGAGAGAACTAACATTCAACCCAGAATTTGCTTAACAGTCTCTTCGACCTTCGACGATTTGGCTTTGTGTGTGTGTGTGCCTTTGTTGGCTTCCTTGCGGCACTTTCATTTCTCCCATGTTCAGCTTGTTTCGTCTTTGTTTTGTCTTCGCTGTGTCTTCGACCCCTTTCAGGCTCCGTGTGCGACTGGAAAATTGTTTCACCCTCGGATTGCAATCATTTACAAGAATCCTAAAAATGCTCTGTCGGCAGTCCCAAATCCTTGTTTGGTGGATAATTACTCGAAATTTGGGAAACCACACCACTTGATTTCTATTTCGGACTTCTGCACACGTTCCCGCCCTTCCTTCTTGGAAACCTCTCTTCAATCTCCGCCAATGAATCACACCAGAGCCTCTGCTCCCATGTTCTCGGGCAGTCACAGCTCCCGGTAGACAGTCAAGATCTTCCAAGGAATCGCGCGGTGTCCGTCCTCCAAGGTGTGAACATCGATACATGCCATCTACTTTCGTGAGATGTCATGAGTAGTTGGAAACGGCACTACCACATTTATGTTCATGCCCTAACCTGAAAATTATTCTATTCAATCTCAAAACGACGCTCGTGTCCTTGTGCTGACTCGCCCTTCAGGTTCAATCGGGACACTTCGATGCTCGGAGAAATCACTGGATGGCTGGCTGATGAGTGGAGCATCCCTGATGCGCGCAAGCCAGCTCTGGTTGCAATGATCGCTGGTTAATGGTCAGGGGTCCTGAATTTTCTAAGGAAAAGATAATGGCAGATCAACACAAAGGCTGCCTTCCCAGTCCATTGAACCAAATCACAGGACGGCTGTGTTCTGGGTAAACGCAGAACGGAGGGCTAATGATGCATTATGCAGCTACTTTTGGTAGCATTGGTTGTTCTACAGACATGACGCCCGCTAACCCGATCCTTGTGGCACCACGAAACTCCACCCAAGCTGCAAATCCTGCTTCTGTTTGCTTTATCCAAGCTTCCCCATTCACCTATTGTCCAGACATGTCCAAAACCCGATTGGCACAGCATCCACCACCTTCCCTTAAACCCCGCCTGCCAGGCGCGTGCTGTCGCCATCCGCCTCGACCCCGAGGTCGTTCAACTCCAAAGGTCGCGTGAAGGCGCGACCTGTGCGACGGAAGCGATGTGCGGGCGGCTCGGTGGGTGGAGCGACGGGGTGATATGCCATGGCTTGGTGGCTGCAGCTGGTGATTTTGAACCAATTTGAATATATTGAATATTGGTTCAATTCAGTGCTTGATTTTCTGCACAGAAAGCTTCATATCACGATAGGTGTGCATCATTCTGCTCTTGACACCCATGTGCAGTTGGACGCAGTTCATGTCTACCATGAGTTGGCTCTGAGCCAAGTCTGAGAAGAGGAAATGGCCACCAAAGGCGATCGGAATTAACCTCGCAACACTTAAAGGGCTGATGGCTGGCTATTTTGGGATGAAGCACTTCAATATCTTCACCTGATGCCAAACAGTACTGATGCTTGCCAAGAGAGATTTGGGTTTCAGTAAACCATGGTTTCCAAGCCGCAAAACTGGACTAGGGCTTTGCTTCGATCAGATCCACTCATTATAGATCCACTCATCCAGTCTATGACTCCAAAGAATCCAATGAGGCCTTGATCAGCGTGTTGTAGTCATTGTCTTGCCGTTCCCGTCAACTTGCGGCCAATGCTGAAATGGATTGAATTGGCATGCACACTTGACACTGCTCGTGGCGCAAAGCATGGTTGGATATGCAAAGGTGATACCCCAGTAACCTGACATGCAATGGTGTGTTGCTGCATGAACTAGCGATATCCACGGTGGAAGTGTTGCAGAAAACGCCAAACGCGGATGACCTTCAGACCTAGAGACTGAAAATGACCAAGACCATAGATAGTTTACCAATCGAAAATAGTAAACCTCGCAAATTACAGGTTAGCTGGTAATTTTGGTGGCTGGATACACATTTGACTCCGCACAGGGCGCACCGTGGATAGCAAGCAGTAATGACCTTTGTCAACAGGGATTTGAGGTTTCAGTGAGCTATGGCCGCAAAGCAACAGAACGGTTTCACTTTCTGATGGTCCCATTCGGTCTTGACTCCACAGCCGATCACTAGAGTTTCGATATGGCTATGTCCGAACATGGTGTATAACCCCCAATTGACATTTTAATATATATCCGCCGACCCCCCCGGTCAACGCAAGGGAGCGCGCCAGGGTAGTAGTACTACTGCTGCTGCTGCTGCTACTACTACTACTACTACTCCTACTACTCCTGCTACTACTACTCCTACTACTACTACTACTACTACTACTTCTACTTCTACTTCTACTTCTACTTCTACTTCTACTTCTACTTCTACTACTACTACTACTACTACTACTACGACTACGACTACGACTACGACTACGGGCAGGACTGAGGGTTGTCCCGGAATGGTCGTATGAACGTCAGTGGGAAGCTCATTTCTCTGCCCAGGCGCAGTGTTCTACGACTCTGGTACATCTGTGGGTTAGCGTGGTCTAAGACGACTTTTTGGAAAAATCAGTCAGAAAAGTGAACCCTCTGCGGACTTCACACGTTTCGGCCATTTCCACT
>Ga0126342_10023267_pt1 | contig 10154 bp, 6 predicted proteins | sample Cyp1metagenome_FD_92528 | JGI IMG/M metagenome (GOLD analysis project Ga0126342, IMG submission 92528) | Coral microbial communities from Lord Howe Island, Old Settlement Bay, Australia - Cyphastrea 1 metagenome | ecosystem: Host-associated > Invertebrates > Cnidaria > Coral ... | reverse complement strand
TGGTGTTGCCATATATTCCTTCATCATCTTGTTTCAAGTTTTGTTCATTTTGTTTTCATGATGTTCTTTTCATGTGTTTTTTTCATATTGTTCATGTTTATTCATATGTTTCGTTTTTATTCATTTTTCATTTTTTCCATATTTTCCATTGTTATTCATATTTTTTCATTGTTATTCATATTTTTCATTTTTTTGATTGAAAAAAAACATTGCCAATCTAGACCACTGCAGATCTATACCACGTTTTGGTGTTGCTGATATATATATATATATATATGTATATATATATATATTATATGTATGTATATATATATGTATTATATATATACATATTATACATATATAGATAGATATATATATATATATATATAGATGTATACACTTGTATTATGCAATCTTAATATATAATACACACTATTGTGGTCCAAGAACAAATCGCATCCCGAGAGTTCATCCGCCGTTCGCCCTGCGGTCCTCCATAAAGGCAGTGATATCGTCCATCACATCATTCACACGAATAATGTAGTCACCTCCAACGGTGAACCGTGGAGGAATCATGGGGAATCATGGGGAACGCTGCTTCTTTTAACGTCTGAAAAATGATCAAGGCTGATTCAGGCTGATGAGTGATGTTTAGTTGCTTAATGCTGCTTAGTATTTGTGACCCCTTGGACCTGCAGAAACATTCAGAGAAACTGCGACTGCGGATGCGAAAGGGTGAAACTTCAAGGCCCGAACCTGGATGAATGGCAAAGGCACTACCTTTGCACTGATGGTTCCATGCAGCCACCACGCCGCCCCTGGCCCGTCCAAGACCTACTGTTGGATGATCTCACCCCTGGAACTTCAATGGAAGACCTCGACGTTTTTCAACCACGTCCCAACCTTTTAACGCATTATCCAATAAGCATCTGGCAATACTTTGTTTTAGTCAATTTTAGTCATTTACTCAACCTTCAGGATGTAACATCCATTTTCCAACCATTCAACCATTTCCCAACCAATCAGCCCATCAACCCATTTTTGTCCCCTCAAACCGTGGCAGGGCTGCTGGAGAACCTGTTTCACCATCAAACACGGAGTCTTCTGCGCCTGCGACTGGGATTTCTGGAGGGGACTGTACAAAAGGTGAGTCAGTTTTCAGTTTTCTGGCATCTTTGCTGGATTTCGTCATATCATCAGGAAAAAAAAACAACTGGTTGGTGGTATACGGTATACCTACCCCTCTGAAAAATATGAAAGTCACTTGGGATGCTTTACTAATGTGGTAGACCCCACAATCACAAGAAATGGGTTGGATTGAAGCCATTCCCATGAAATGTGACATGGTGGAAACACAAACAACACGGGCGGGTAATGAATCAATAGACCTGGTCGGTGCTGTTCATTACTCAGCCTGGTCGAATCATAGGCTGATATAAATCACCGTGTGTGTTGACTTAAATCACCATTTCGGCTTGGTTCATCATGGTTCATCATGTTTCTTAGTTGAAAAAAATGGTTGAACTAAGAAAAGTGAAGTCCTACTTGGTAAGTCCAGTTTCCAAGTCAACATTTTACCAAGTCTTGTTGGTGAAGTCCTACTTGGTAAAATCCCCATTTCTCACTGGTTGAAGTCCTCATTCCTGGTCCAGTCCACCGTGCCATTCCCCGTGCCATTCCCGCCGGCAACATGTCGATGCCCAGGAAGGCTCCGGCAGCCTTGCGAAGCACCACCTGGCTATCATTGGATTGGTTTTGTTGGGAAAATCGAAACCGGAAACCATGGATTTTCCCATTCAACATGGGGCTTTCCTCTAAATTTTCCCTCAAACCAATCCGTTGAATGTAGGATTCACTATTAGAATTAACTATGACCATGAGTGAATTATTTATAGCAACTGATTGGTGTTAGAATAGGATTACTGATGATTGGATTATAATATTGCCTTATGATTGATTACTATTTGGTGCTTATTTCGGATTATTGATAATATGGGTGGATCATCATGGTTGGATTATTTAGTGGATTATCAATTATCAAATTATTGTTATAGGAGTGCTGAGAGTTAAGTGTTATAGTGATTATAGGATTACTGAATTCATAATGCTTGTTATTTAGTAGATTCTGAATACGATTATATAACTGAACTAACTTATTATTAGTGATTATTGTTAATCATTATTCATAGGCTTAACTATAGTGATCTCAATTTTGGTGCATTCCCAATTGTGGTGGATTAACAGAAACTGTTTAGTTATTTTGTCCCATCGTAGGGGAATTGTAGGAACACATTTCAGACTTTTCCCCATCTTGCTAATTACTTATCACTCATTCAGAAAGTCAATGTTACTTTCTGTTGCTGGATTACCCCAAGTATGACCATATCCCCAAAATTACTGGGCGATGATGCCATTATCAAGAATTGTCTCACTTACGAAGCATTGAACATGTGATAGGTATCGTGAGTACCACTCAGTTCGTTCAAGCTATCGCACCTCAAAGGTGAAGCCTTCCGGACCAATGTGCGTCACCTGCGTCCAATCGGGAAAACATGTGGCATTGATATGGGATTTAATATGACTCAACCATGCAATTCATGGGATTTACTTTCCCCATGCACATTCTAACTGGGGGCTGCAAAAAACTGGGTCACCCTGACCTGTGGTGTCACTGGTGGGATCCCCACTGGTGCAAGGCCTGCAACATACGCCTGGGAGAGCAGGGAATGGATGGGTGGGGGTTGGTGGGATGATGAAATTGATAGTTAGCCAGTGGGTCATTCCTGAAAATTCCCTACGTAGTTCTGCACAAGTAAGTTGAAGGGATCGTTTCTTCCACTATTTTGAACTGGGGCCATCGTGCTGCCCACAATTTTCGTGATGGCACTGGCACAGTTTTTGTGATAGCACTGAGCTTCCCCAACATTCATCTGCTCCTTAGCCGCGAATCTCGTGACAAGAAATGATGCGCAACGCACCCATGTCTGCTAGGGTTTTTTTCTGTCGTGGACCTCACTGCACATTTTAGTGCTTGAGAGGGCCAAGTCTGGATGTATCATTGACATCCACTATGTACACTGCCAGATTTTCCAGATCCAGATCGCCACCTTCTCAGGCTTCAAACCAGAAAAATCCTTCGCTTGCGCATCATCCTTTGGGGACATTTCACTCTGAGATTTTTTTTCATGAGAAAAATGATGATCTCCACTGCTTTTGGAGCTCAAAATCCTCAGATTTCAGAGGAAATCTCCACCCTGGCTGAACCACCCGAGAGAACTCCGCAGCTGAACTCCGCACCGAATCTCCGGGGAGATTTGCCAAAAAAAACATATCACCCTGGTTGCTCCGTGAAACGCCGGGAGATCTGCGGCTCCATACGGGCCTGGCAAGCGTTTGGACGTCAATGATACCCACTGGTTATGACTGACAGTTTGCTATGGTATATATAGATGGCCATAGACATAGCTGATTTACATTGATTGACCTATGAAAAAATTGTGATTTTCCGTTATGTGAAATTACCAGAGGGTAACTGAGAATTGTTGTTTGTTGCTTTTTCACACTTAAATTGTTGGTAAAGGATGGGCAATCATCGATTTCAATCGGATTCACCATTTCATGTGATACTCCACTTGGAAGGCTATCATAATCCATTCCGCCAAAATCATGGATCATCCAGACTGCACCTGAAGATAGATTTCCCAATTCAATGCCTTCATATAATTTCTACATCTCATGCAATTTCAACTAATTCCCAAGTTTCAAAAAATCCGACTGTCAAGCTCTTTGGGTTTTCACCCAGATTCAACAAGACACCCCAAAGAAAAACCGGGAAAATCCGCACCTCCAGCGGTGCCGCCAACGCCGGCTGCGGCGCTGTCGCGGCGGGCGTCGCGGGCTGTGGCCACTCCACTGGGTGCAGCCGGCGCCGCTTCTCTGCGCGATCCTCGTAGCGCTGCTCCCGCGCCAAGACGTCCGGCCTTAAGCAACAGCTGGAGCTGCTGGATGGTTTCGCTGGTTTATCTTCTCAAAGATGGTGAATGGTATGATGATTATGGGGGAAACAATGATAAACCAATCTTTTGATAATGACAATCTGTGGGTGTTGGAAAGAAGACATGTATGATTTTCCATGCTGTATGATCATAGATTGTTCTTGATGTATTTTTCTCTAACGCTTGTTTTTGGGGATTTGTGTAGATTGCTTTGGAAGAACATCTATGACACCACGAACCAGAATACTTAAATATTGTCAGGAAACCATTTGGGACGTTGATTTTGTGTTTAGGGCATCTTCCTACATTTGTGGGTTCAAAATCCATCAAACCACCATTTTCCATGGGTTTTCCCATGGTTTTCCCATGGTTTTCACATGGTTTTCCCATGGTTTTCCCGATGAAAACCCACGACTTCCGCGGTGACGTGCCACCCCGTCACCGCTCCAGCGCTTTGCTCTGCGTGTTGGAGCCGCAGACCAGGCGTCGCAGGGCCCGGTTCAGGGCGTGGGCGTGGGCCGTGCCGGTGGGCTGCGGAGATGGCGACTCCTGACCCAAGATCTGGTGATTTACCCACTGGTTATGACTAACATAGCTATTGAAAATGGCCATTTATAATGGATTTACCTATTAAAAATGGTGATTTTCCACAGTTTTTTGTATGTTTACCAGAGGGTATCTATATCAAAAACTAAAGGTGATTTATCTATATCAAAAACTAAACTAAACAAAATAACAGACCAAAAACATATATCTGGTTGTGAAAAAATTTAACTAAACCGATATATTCAAATATACCATCTGACTCTAAACTAAAATATCTGCTTATATTTAACAGCTATGTTAGTATCTGTTTTTTTGGTTATATTCTAATGGTGTTTAGAGAAATGATATCCACAGTCTAGTCAGCTCCTGATATAATGTGTTTATAGAAATAATATCCCATAATCAACCATGTATGGTATACTATATAATGGTAATAGGGTATAATATCACATATATGATCCCTTTGCTGATTATAAGTATATAATAGTATATAATCTATATTGCACTGGGAAAACAATCCGTGATATATATTACATTGTAATGGTGTTTGTAGAAATAATATCCATTCAAATTCACAATGGGGAAAAATATGAATCAGATTATGGTTATTCAAGTAGTTATGGTTAAATCAATCATAAAACGATATCTGTCTGGTTTTCAATGGGCTATAATTTGGGAATAATAGATTATGGGATGTGATGATTATGGGATATTTATGAACTCTATATATATATGTCATACTTTATGGAATATTCTATGATATCATTATGATTATGTTTAGGGAAACGCTTTTATCCCTATTAATCCACATTAGTCCAACATTATATGTCGAAACATCATGGGATATTGTGGGATTGTTTCATTGGTATATTTCTGGATATCAAACTGACTGAATCAACCCAGTTTTGGTGGAATACACAACCAGTATATTTTTTTGCATGTGTTTGCCAAATGGGGAAGAAAAAAAATCGCAGTGAACCAGCCCTGAGAAGTTGTCACCAAAAGCTGGCGGTTGAAGCCGGAAAAATGATTGTTCAACCATCCGTTAGAATCCAACAAGAATGGGGAGTTACCCACAGAATTCAGGGCTTAAACATGCGGTATTTTTGTAGGATATATGCTGATTCTTGTTGATGAAACCCTTCATACTACTGGGGACATGGGACTGGGATTACCAACTATACATATATATATATATATGTGTGTGTGTGTATTCTTCCTATAACTACTCAAAAAATGGATACCTTCTGAGTCATCAAACATGGCTCGAATGTTGGATTTTCCCAGCTTTGTCTGCCTCCATTGATAGGTCCATTGCCGGCACCTCTTCCCTCGGCACGAAGTCGCGCTGCAGCACCGGCGCCGTCGCTGTCGCGGTCGTCGCGGCGAGGCCGGTGGCAGGTGCCGCGCCGGGCGTCTCGGGCAGATCCAGCTGCAGCTCCACGTCGTTCAGCCGTAGCAGGGCTGAGGACAGGAGAGCCATGGGTTTGCCTTGGGAAATGCCGACATAGATGAACCAAATAAATTCATGATGGATGATCAGCCAAATGGAAGCTGGGCATCCCTTTAGAGGAAATCACAATTCCAACCCCCCAACTTACAGGGTCTATGTGCCCAGTGACCGAGCTGTAGCCGTTGTCCATTCAGCAAGCTGGGCGACGCATCATCCAACGCCTGGACATGGACTGGGGAATCTGAAATGTAGCTATGGTGTTTTCTGAAAAAGATACTTGCTCACAAAGCCATGATATTCCATGCTATGTATATATGTATGTATGTATGTATGTATGTATGTATGTAATTGTATGTTATGTTATGTTATGTTATGTTATGTTATGTTATGTATGTATGTATGTATATATATATGTGCATATCTATGTATAATGTATATATATATATCTTCATAGATCTATTCCAATCTTGACGATCTCCCAGCCTTGGAGATTTCAACTCAACCCTACCACTTTTTTGGACCTATTTAGGTTTGTCTGAAAGTGGTGCATCCCCAAATTCACTGATTGGTCGTATTTATTCATCACCTTCTGGGGAATATGAACCACTTTTCGGACATACCCATATGTCATATTGTTTCCTCGCAGTGTGTCCTCTTTGTTCACAATAACTTGTTGGGAAAGCTCCCATTACATTCCCCCCTCAATCCCAATCGATCGGGTTAAATTCCAATCTTCAACCGTTTTGTGGCAATGGTTTTTAAAGAAAAAAACACCATTCTTAACCATACATTGGCGTTAAATCCCGCATTTTTGTGTTGGTGCAGTCACAATTCTCGTTGTTCCACCATGTCCGATGCTTAACTTGGTTAAATCCTCCTGATGCTGAAATCTTCACTTTTCAACTTTGGTTTTTGGTTAATCACCCTCCCATTCATCCCATTCGTCCCACTCCCAGCTATTGAACACTACAATGTGAGGCCCCCCAGTAATAAGTTGGTTCATAAGCCCCAGTAACTATAGTTATGACTACCATAAACCACAGTTATTGGAGTTATAAACCAACTTAGATATCTTTGGGGCCTCACATTGTATTAAACAGCGTTGTACAGTCGGAGTCATCCCCAACCACCATGGTGAAGCGGCACCTCGACCCACCAGCGCTGTCCTTTGCGGAAGACTCTGGCGTGCTGCGGCTGCAGGGAGGAGAACTGCCAGCAGGGCTCCTATAAAAATGATGGGATTGGTGGTTAGTACGTGGTGAGGTATCTATGTCTATGTCTCTGTACATGTCTATGTATATGTTTCTATATATGTATGTGTCTATGTCTATGTGGATATACGCATATGTATATATATATATCATTATATATCCATCCATGTTGATAGTCTAACATACAAAAATTCAGCCATCCCGCAGTCATTGTCTTTGGAACATGCACAAAACATGTCAGTATGTTTCCAATTCTTGGTGCATTTTACACACTTCCTTGTAAAATGTAAATGTTGCTTTCTTAACCTCCAATGTTCTATTGATAAGCCTCCCCCAGTTGCAATTCTTTCTGCCAAATGCCCAACATCTTTGCTAAAACCTGAATTGTGGCCACCGTGAAAGCATGTTGATAGAAACCAAATCTTGCTGTCTCAAGTCGCTTTCTAAATCCATATATTTATCGTAAATACAAACCAGACCCCCCCATTCTTGCCGGTTCTTCAACCATCATTCTTGTCAGGCTGCTTCTGAGTGCTCACCAACTTGCTTTATTATTGGCTAGATCATCGACGAGCCAGTCAACCATTGTGCTTCCAATTGCCGATGGACTCAAAGTTGCCTTCATTTCATTAGACGCAACGCCATGTTTTCCTTTGTAAAAACTCAAAAGCCATCACATTTTCCTCCGTTTCCTTCACACAACTTCCAGTTTCGTTCTTTCAACAACCCACCCATTTTTTCCCTAGTGGAAACCAGGAAACCTGGAAAAATCCACCATTTTTCCAGGGTCCTCTGAGCCCAGCAACAAGCCATGGCCGCGGCCGTCCACCACCCGAAGCTCCGCGGACGCAGAGACGACCAGCCGAGGCGTCAACGCCCAGCGCGCCACCCAGCGGGCGAAACTTGGGGCCCGGCTGGGGGAAATTTCTGCTGAGATAGAAAAAAAAAGGTGGGAAAATATATGAAATATTGATATGGTGGGAAAACAATTATGAAATATTGCTGAGATAGAAAATAGTGGTATAAAGATTGCTGAGACTTTTCCCCCATTGATAGGAATATGGTGGGAAATCGATTGATCACTGAGATGTTTGGAAAAAATATAGGAATATTTTCAAGAATGGGAAAAAAAACATGTTGTTTTTGTCGGAATATTATCAGAATATTCATGTGGTGGGAAAACAATTCTATGAATATAATAGGGCTATTTGTAGAAGTGATAGAAAACAGGTGAAAAATGATCATGTCGAGCAAGAATCCTGCCCAGAAAATGAACAGTATCTTTTGAAGCTATTGATGCCACAAGTGATGGAAAAAATGGTGAGTTTGGATATGATGGGGAGATTTCGGTGACATCATGAGACCATGTTTAAAGATGAAAAATGGTGGGAATGTATTCCCAGTGGAATGAGGAATGGTTTTATCAACATCATGGCATTTTTCGTACCCTGCAATCAACCCAAGGTATACCCATATACTGGCCAGCCAAAATGATCATGCTCTTTCCTAAATTACCGGGAAGTTTTGGGATAAAAAAGGGATCTGAACCAAGCACCAAAATGGCATGGAGTTGCTCAAGATGGGAGTTCCTTTGTGAAAAAAGGCCGTTCGACCTGATTGGCCATTTGCAAAGCACAACAAAAGAATTATTGCGGTTTGCACGATCCTACTGAGACCGTCCCTACATTTACGAACGGAAAACACACAACCACTGAGCATCCAAGTAGGAGTACGCCGAAAAAACGTGCAAAACCCATGACTCTTGGTGAATGGCTGATCACTGAGATTCCCTCGATCAGTGACTTTTGGGTCCTGTAGTGCAGCCAATGGTGCAAACCCAAACAATATGCCATGCCACATTTAAATTTTTGGTGTGACAGTAAACCATACCTAATTGTGTTTACTTATGTTGCTATTGATGCGTTTACCATAGGGTCAAGCACTTTACGAAGTCGCACCATGCCCCGGTGAACAGCTGGACCGATGAACCCCCAGTCCACTGTCGATTCTCACCTGGTATCGCTGGCGGGGACATACTCGTAGAGCACTCCCGAGTGCTCTTGCCACAAGAAGAATCGGCCCACCTGTAACGGTCAACAGCCTTGATCTAACGTCAAAGGAAGTGACCCCATGGGTGAGAATCCCTGGTACTAAGCAGCTAAGTGGAAGATCGTTCAGTTAGTAACTCGTTACCTGGTTAGGAACCCTGCTCAAGAAGTTCCCATTCCTGAAGTGTGCTATAAAATTCAACTGAGTGAAATAACCCCTTGCTCTCTTCATGGGGCACTCCTCGAAATAATCATCACCCCAAATATGTTTGTTGCTTGATAAACACCATGAACTACCTCCACGCATCTATCATGAACCCTGGTATCCCCATTACAATTCCCATTAGAATCCTCATTGATAGTTTGAAATCCTACAATCACCAGTAAAATACCATGAAATCCCATAAGATCACCATAAAATCCCATAAGATCACCATAAAATCCAATGAAATCACCATAAAATCCCAATCAACACACCACTAACCAACGATCCACGATACGACTTACCTAGGCTTCTCCGTCGCCTCGGCCGCCCAATGCGTCAGATTCCCCTGGCCATCCTCCTGCCACAGCAGTTCCTCGTCGTCCTCCACGGCAGCCGCTAAAGCGGCCACCTGAGAAGATGACGCGATGTGTTTTTTCGAATGGTGTGAATACAATATACAGATATACTTTATATCCTATATTAATTTATATATTACATTACATATATGTATATATATGTATATATATATATATGTATATATATATATGTATATATATATATATGTATGTATGTAAATATGTATATATATATACATATTTGCATGCATATATATATATATATATATATATATATACATATATATATATATATATATATATATATATATATGTATATATATATATATATATATATATATATGCATGCAAATATGTA
>Ga0126342_10023266_pt1 | contig 10154 bp, 17 predicted proteins | sample Cyp1metagenome_FD_92528 | JGI IMG/M metagenome (GOLD analysis project Ga0126342, IMG submission 92528) | Coral microbial communities from Lord Howe Island, Old Settlement Bay, Australia - Cyphastrea 1 metagenome | ecosystem: Host-associated > Invertebrates > Cnidaria > Coral ... | reverse complement strand
CTCTACTCCTCTACTCCTCTACTCCTCTACTCCTCTACTCCTCTACTCCTCTACTCCTCTACTCCTCTACTCCTCTACTCCTCCTCCTCCTCCTCCTGCTGCTGCTGCTGCTGCTCTTGACTACTACTGCTGCTCTTGACTACTACTGCTGCTGCTACTCCTACTACTCCTACTACTCCTACTACTCGTACTACTCCTACGCCTGCTCCTGCTGCTACGGCTGCTACTTCTGCTACTGCTGCTACTGCTGCTTCTTCTACTACTCCTACTCCTACTCCTACTCCTCCTCCTAACTCCTACTACTCCTACTCCTACTAGTACTACTAGTACTACTAATATTACTAGTACTACTAGTACTACTAGTACTACTACTGCTACTAGTACTACTAGTACTACTAGTACTACTAGTACTACTAGTACTACTAGTACTACTAGTACTACTAGTACTACTAGTACTACTAGTACTACTAGTATTACTACTGCTACTAGTACTACTAGTACTACAAGTACTACTAGTACTACTAGTACTACTAGTACTACTAGTACTACTAGTACTACTAGTACTACTAGTACTACTAGTACTACTACTGCTACTAGTACTAGTTTGATTTGCTTCGATTTGATGCGTGTGATCTGCTGCAGGCCAATGGTATTGACAGATTGAAGGCGAAAGAGGTGCGCCTTCAGCATCCTAAAGATACACATGCAAAATACTAGTACTACTAGTACTACTAGTACTACTAGTACTACTACTGCTACTAGTACTACTAGTACTACTAGTACTACCTACTACTACTACTACTACTCCTCCTACTACTCCTACTACTCCCACTACTCCTACTACTCCCACTACTCCTACTACTACTACTACTACTACTACTACTACTACTACTACTACTACTACTACTACTATTTGGTATGCGTTCCATTGGTTGTTCAAGCACGCACTTGCTACTCAAGCTGCTTCTGATCTACGGCTCTGTCTTCGTCTCTTCTTCTCTCAGGCTTCCACCTTGCGTGCACGTCAACCTCCCTTGGGGCAATCTTTCTCCCCTGTCTCCTTCCATGCAGCAGTCTGCTGTCAAGCCAGAGGCTCATACATAGTACCTGCCGCTACTTTGCTGGGGGCGGTACTAATTTGGTATACGGTCAATAGGTTGTTACAGCAAACCTTGCTACACAAGCCGCTTCCGTTTTACGGCTTTGTCTTTGTCTTCCTTTCTTATTCTTCCTATTCTTCTTATTCTTCCTATTCTTCCTATTCTTCTTCTTCTCCTTCTTTTCTCTTCTGCTCTCTCGCAGGCTTCCACCTAGAATGCACAAAAAACTCCCTTGGGGCCACCTTTCTATGGCCGGCGGGCTTGCCGAAGGCAATTAAACACCCTTCAAACATGTGCCATAAGTGCTCTATGAATGGTAAACCCTTTATGCAAGTCTGCTTGCCTGATAGCAGTTGCTGCACCGGCAGGTGGAGTGTACTTTAACTTGGCCGTTTCGTCGCCAGCATCAGTTCGTCTTTGTCGGTCTCTTCGGCATTCCTGTGCTCAAAATAATGCCAGAGAGTGCTGTCTGGTCACTGGTTTTCACCGTGATGTCTATCAAGTCAACTGACACACCTGCCTCCGTCAATTTTACAAAGATCTCAGGAGAATCCACATCGTCCATGTTCGATGTCAACACTGCCGGCTCTCCGCTCACAATAACTGTGTCCTCACCGGTTTGAAGTTTTAGCAAGGAAGAACAAAATAAATCAACGTCTTCACAACTTGAAGCAGCACTTGAGCACTTGGCAGTAGCAGGGCTCCTTGACCAGGTCCAAGAGCTCACCGACAGTTTTGAAATTAAACACCTGCGGAATGGCACCCATATCCTACCGTGTGGTTTCCTTAACGTTTTCAGGCAATGTTCATTCTTTATCCACTGGCAGTTGTGTGCGGTGGACCTAGTTAGATTCGATACTGCATTCAACTATCAGTTAAAGTGGGTTCAATGCTGCGAACGCAATGATTTTGCATTTGCATGGTTTCTTCTTGACCAGTTTGGGAGGCACCTGCGGATTCAGAGTGCGTTTGAAGTACTTGGAGAAGTAGAAGGCAATGTGAACTTCTGGGATGTCAGTTCGGTCTGGATCATCAACATCCTCAAAGATCTCAAAGCACACTGCACAATCACAACGCAATCCTTGCACGCCTGTTACACTGGCCATACATCCGTCCTTCTTGAAGGACTCCTGCAGCAAATAGGACTCGTAGCGTAGCTGCAGCAAAGCCCAGTCCTGGAAATTAAAACAGGCTAGTCAATTGTGCCTTAAAGTTGTATGACTTACCTGCACACTGGCAAAATGCGATCCGCGGCTACTTCTGGTTTTTCTGTGTTGAATCTCTCCGGCTTAGGCTTGTCCACAAACGAGCTAGATTCCAAGCAGGTTCAGCACACTATTGCTTGCCTCTGGTGCAAAGTTTGCGTACAAGGGTTCTCCATCACCCATGTCATCCACATCCTGCCCGAGCAGGCTCGAAGGATCATGCTTGCAGGCAAGCCCAGTGAAGTGGAGATGAAATTGGTTTAGACTCGGTTTATCAGTCTGGATTCGTCTTCTGTCTTGCCCAATTGGTCGAATCTTCTTTGCCCTCTGAAACCAACACATCACATACATTGATCCAAGGCTTTGGAAAAAATGTCGGATGAGGAAAGCGCCCGAAAAGAAAACCAAATTCTAACAGTTCTGTTCCAACATATTCAAACAATGAACTTGGAGGCATGGTCGTGACCTGAAACCTGGAAATTCTGGAAGTAGCAGACTGCATCCCAGTCCTCTATGGAGAATATATCAACCTGGAGACGAACATCCACATTGATGGAAGGCGACTAGGGGCCACAGAGGCCACAAGAGGCCACAAGTGGCCACGACTGCCTACAAGCGCATGGGCTGCACAGGCAACCGGCGCCTTTGTTTCTGCCTCCTCAACGTCTTTTTTCTCCTTCTTGGTCGGATTGGTCTTGAAGCTCTTTTGCTTTGCCTGGACAACAAACCGAATATCCGACTGTGCGACTCCATCGAGTCATCAAAACTGTTTTACAGGCAGCACAGCCCACAAAGTACACAATGTTAAGCATTTATTTCTTGAGCCATGCACATGCAAGTAAAAGGGTAAAGTTATGTACAGCCGGTGATACGTAGTAAAAACATCCCCCGCCGGCCGCAGATGCTGCGGAGGACGGAAGGCAAAGAAGTCCATTCGTCGAATGACCTGAGCGCGAGATGGACAATTCTATCACTGGCATGTACCCTATTGAGCGTGCTAAATCTCAGCTCGGATGCATGAGGCAAGTTCCGGATGCAAAATATTTTTCAACCCAGGCATCGCACATGTTTGAAAGACGCAAAAGCGAAGTCGGCCTGGCTTCCGCCAAGGCATAGGAGCTCTACCACTCCTTTCATTGATTCATTGCCATGGAAACTGGAAGCTACTATATCAGATTGAACCACACGGCATCTGTACACAGGCAAATGAAAAAGTCTGGATCGGGTGATTGCCAAACCAAGTTGGATCAATTGAGAAATATTTCAAGGCTTTTTCTTGTCAAGTGAAGTTCACTTTCAATGCGGTTGCAATGGTTTGACCATGGGTCCTTTCCATCCAATCGGCCACACCTTCCGGCAGGCATAAAGTTTGAAATGGTGTGAGACACGCTTTCACCAAGACTCAAACTCCACGGTGCCGTCAGCGAAGGTGCGCTTGTAGTGAGGGATCCCGTTGATTTCACAATATTCCTCGCTCACAATCGGGGCGATGGGGGGCTGTTGTGACACTTCGGTCACCACCGGGTCGGCAGAGGCAGCAGTGTCCCCAGCGGAAGCAGCAGCCCTTGGAGGATTGGCAGGCTCCAGCGGCGCAGCTGATGAGCTTGCGGGTTCAGATCGTCCCCAATCATCACTCCAGCCACGTCCTTGGTGACCTGAGTTCCATTCTTGGAAGATCGGGCGCTGGTGCTTGCCCTTTCCTCTGCCCTTCTCCGGTCTGGTGACAGGATCGAAGTCTCTCCTCAGGCCCTCCCTTCCCTCCGTTGTGCCTGACTTGAAAGTCCTGGCAAGTGGGAACTCGGCCACATCTGGTGCCGTCGCAGTAGCCTCAAAGATATTGTTCACCTTTGAAGTTCTCATACTGCTCGTCCCACTGCCGTTTCGCGAAGTCGACGAGGTCGAAAAAGCAATCCTGAGCCGTTGCCTGATCAATCGGAAGGATAGACCCAGCCCATCCATATAGCATCGGCGAGGGTTCCGGCTTCGCTTTCAGAATCTCCGTAGCCAGCACCGCAAATTGAGGAAGGGAGAATTAAGTCTAGCATGATGAGCGACCATTGCCTCTTTCGTGACATCAAGTGGTTTTCGAATGTCACGTGCATCATCAGGCATGAAGATGAGTTAGGAACTGACAGCAGTCCGGGGTGATCTGGGCTGTCGCATTATTGAAGAGGTAATATGGGTCTCGTTCCATTCGGTCTTGAATCGAGGTGTAGCCCATCTTCCCATAGCGACTTGCATGGGTCTGTGCGGCATCTTTGAGATTCCCAAAATTACTTCTTCCAGCCCGTCATTGGTCAGCTCGGGCTCGGGTACGATTTTGAAACCCGTTGACTTCTTGGTTGCTTCTCGAAGTCGACCTTATCCAGGGCGAACACTCCACTGGTCTTCTCGGCCACGATTTCCATCCGGCATACCTCAGTTGCAATCCGGCCAGCCATTTGGAGCAGCTCTGGCACTTGTGGGTCCCCTCAGTGTTGTTCGCCTGGCAAAAGTGGCATTTGACTTGCTGCATTTCAATCTTATTGTTGAAAATGTAGTCTTCAGCATTTGTTGATCCAGCGGCCGATCCTCCCGGATGGCGTCCAGTCCCTTGCCTTTGCCTCGACCCTTTCCCTTGCGGATGGCCTCAGCGTTTGACAAAGCTCTGCAGTACGCCGTTTTGAGGGTCACCTGGTCACTGAAGGGTCCCTGTTGTCCTTCACGTTTTCGGGTCAAAAGTGCCAAATCCTCAGGCTTTGTGGTCATCTTCAACTCGCCTTCCCTGGTGATCTTGCCGTCCTCCACAAACTTCCTTCTTGAGGTGAGCTCTGGCCTTTGCGTAGGTGCTCTGTGCGAGTGCCTCTCCCTTCGGTGTGGCCGACTCCTTGTGCTTCTTCATAAGCGCATTGTACCCGTTTCTTGTGGGCTCGTAGGATCGGTTGATCCAGGCGAATTCCGTGTTCACGGCGTCATATGCACAGATGATGCACCCGTTGCTGATCCAGTTTGGATTGAGAATGGCTTCGTCGGTCCTGAAAAAAGACGGCAACCGCTCTGCACCACGAGCTCTGCATCAAATGCAAGAAAGAACGGCGTTCCGGCTCGCGTTCCTGCGAGCTTCTTGCTTCCAACGTCCCAGGGATGGGATGCGATGAAGTAGTTGGGTGCATGCACAGTTCGGGTCGGCCATCCTCCTGGGATAAGCCCGTGTTCCACAATCTTTTCCATAGCCACTTGGTCGCAAGAATGGTAGATCACTCCGGGCAATTCTTTCATGAGCTCAGGAACCAGATCTGGTCGAAGGTTGGTTCTCGGAATCTTCACAGTGTCCAGCCCGTGGCCTTGAAAGGCTGGGTCCAGCGTGAACACCTGCTTCACGAGATTCGACATCCTGGCGTTCTCCATGACCTCTTTGTTGTGACCTTGCACAGCTCGGATGGCAATCACCTTCCACGGCAGACCCTTCCAGGTTGCTTCAGGTGCATCGGGTTTCGTGACCTTGATCGGAAACCTGCGAGGTGCACAACAACGGAGAGTATACCTCTTTGATCTTGAGACTCCACACGTACTTAAGCCCAACACTCGCATGGCGTCTTCGAAAATCTATGCGCAGCACCAAGGGGTCTAAGGCATGTCCTCCCAACAGGTAAGACAACTTCGTGCTGATGAAGCGGCAACGGCCCTGCCCGCAGTACTCCTTTGGGATGCGGGCGCCCATGTCCTCAGGATCCAGCCAGACGGCCTGCTCCTTTCTCTCAGTCGCCTCCGTCTCGGCATTCAAGCGCGGGGCTTTCTGCCGTAGCGTGCCTTTGTTTCGGGGGCCTTCTCCTTCTCAGGCTCTGGAATCTTCTTCACGGCCGGCCTTCCGACTGGCTTGTCCACCTCAACCATGTCAACGTCAACAACCTCAGTCTTGGCGGTGGCAGGTTGTCCCAATGTAGAAGGTCCATCAAAACCAATCGAATCAGCCGGCTCACCCTTCCGAGTGGCATCTTCTTGTCACCGTCGACGTCCATGGGCACAACTTCAGCAGAGCCAATCAATGTCCATTGAGCTAATCCCGGACTTCTTCATCAGGCTTCATGGGCACGACCTCAGCAGAGCCAACCATGTCCACAGAGCTGATCCCGGACTTGGCCGTCGTTCCCCAAGGCTTGGGGTCATCTGAGGTGAGGGCAATGATCTTGTTGAGATTTTCCACTTCTTTTTTTCTCTCTTCAGAAATATGACATCTTCCTTCGTCTGCTTTTGATGGGGACCGACGACGACTTCACTGTTCTCGCCAAAATCTCCATGTCGTCACCCACAGTGCTGGCACTGTCGCCCTCCAGAGTGAATGACACGTCCGTGGTAATGGAAAAATCCATCCACAGCCGCTTGGTTGAAGTCTTCCTGGAGATACAGTCGGGCCCGTTGCTCCTCCGTTTCAGATTCAGCGTCTTCCACACTTGGGTCCACTGGCATGATGAAGGCCATTTCCTTGTCAGTGAAATCAGTGGGCTTCGGCCGACCCTCCCGAGCAGCTTCTTCCTCACTGAGCCCCCCGGATTCCCACGTGCAGCCATACGAGGATCTCCTCGTCAGCCTTGTCGAATTCCTGCGCTGGAGTGGCAGTCTTCTCCTCAGGCTTCAGGGCACACATCACTTCCTGGGTTCTCGAAAGAGCCAATCGAAATTGGACGATGGTGGGTAACAATCGGACGACCGCCAGGCGATCTTGGTCGTTCTTGATAAAGCTGGTCGCATAGTCACGGAGCTCTTCCTTCTTGCTCTTGATCTCAACGTACTTCATGTGCAGAGTGATCGCTCCTCTCAAGAACCTGTAGACCAATTTCCGGTTGTGATGGTCATGGAGGTGGTAATTGTCGTACTTCCCCCTGGCGCAAGCATTGTTGAGCAAACACCCTGAATGCCCTTCTTGGCTAACCAATTGAAATACTTTCCCATCTCTCTGTTGTATGACGGGGGAAATGAGTAGCCCGAATGGTCACCGTTCCCGATGACTTGCACTGACAACACATGGGGGTGCTGGTGGATTTCGACTAAGCCGTCAAGAGCTCGAAGGACCTTCTGGTACTGCTTGTCGACATAATCGGCAGCGACCTTCCGGTCGGCGTCGGACCTGTTCATATTCGATGAATGAATCCAGGTGCAGCCCTGATAGCCGTAGTCTCCGTGGACATCATTTCCTGCCCGGCCCACAACAACAAGAATTGGTAAGGTAGGGAGGTGATTTTCACGTTCCACCTTTTCGACCAATTCCCAGTGTTGATGGCCGACAGCCCTTTGCCCCACTTGAGTCCAGGGTACACGGAGCGAATCTGCTTCAAAGCGTCGTCTTTCGATTGCACAAGCTCCCCAAAAGACAATCTGGAGCACGTGGAGGGATTGTCGTGATTGGCAAGCAAATGACGAGTCCCCAACGATGATAATTAAGATCGGCCTCACCTTCCGGTGGGCATTCGACAGAGCCAAACAACGTGGCCGGAATGTCACCCACGACACCCACAAAGTCCTGGTAGGTCTTGTGCGTCTTGTGCTCGTCGGAGCTCACCAAGGCATCGATCACATCGCCAACGGGAACCTGGCCAGACGCGTCTTGTTGGCCCCCTCATATCCGTCTGGGAAGACGCATGCCACGCAGCTGCCACGCACCTCAGCCAACCGCTTCTCCCAAGCTTGGATTCGCTGGTAGATGGTCAAAGGCGTGTTCAGTCCCTGGCCGTCCTTCCAGAAAGCTTGCACCCGCAGAAGCAGAGGCAGCCATGATCACAGAATGAACGGACATACAAGACGTGAGCGAGATTGCAACAGTGCACTTCGGGCAGATCGAGCTGCCCTTTCAAACGCTATGTGCACACTGTCAGTGAACCAAAATGAATAACTCTCAGTTTCTTCGAATGATTTTCCCCTCCCTTGCACATGCTGATGTGACTCGTCGCATTGATACTGGGACAGGACAATTCTAAACCGATTTCATGCATTGATGTTGCAACAGTCCAGTGCTTCTTGGTCAACAACTCCGAGCATACATCCATGGAAGCTGTAAGGTTGCAAGGAGTGCTCGTTCATGAATCTCACAATTCTGGGTAATCTCCAGTACGGGCAATTCTGAGGCCATCCGATTGCTATGTCAAGACTTCTTAACATGAGTCCAATAAATTGCTCAATAGCTTTCCAGAGTTTCTTCATCAGCTTGACATGCCTCATTACTTTCTTGGCGGCGCTAGGAAACTTGAGGTTCACATGCGACCATGAGGTACCCCCCGCGCAAGGGAGGCTCAACCACAGTAAGACAGGAAACTCATTGATGATGTTGGCAACATACCCTACATCCCGCAGCAGCATCTCTGGACGCATCACTCAACTTCGACATGGGACTGCAGCAGATCTCAACAAGCAAGCTATTAGGCTTCGGACAGGCTCCGGCTCCTGGTTCCCCGGAACTTCTGCTAGACGCCAGAGCCTTTGGCATTGGCTTTCCAGGAGTCGCCCCTTGGGTACTACTTGACTGATCCTTTCTACCCATGGTGGCAATGTGGGACATGAGGGCTAAGGCAAATCGCCATTTTTCTGCGTTCGTGAATGGTTTAGTCAAAACGTCGGCAACCTGCATCTCTGATGGCCCGTAAATCAGATCGTACCATCCCCTCTTACACTGCTCTGATAAACATGACAAGTTGGTGCGTTGAGTCTTATCAGCGTGGCGGAATGTGGGTGACTTTCCGCTTTCCAAGATTCTGATGGTAGCTTGATTGTCTTCTACGAACACACCACGAATGCTCGGGGGCGGGGACGGTGACACCATGTAATCACCCATTTTCTCTTGCTCTACAATTCGAAATCAGCGTGTGCTTCTCAGACCTCTGATGCTTCAACTTCATAATCAGTGCCATACGGTCCAAACACACGAAAGAATGTTTTCCCAGTCCATTGTTTGTCCACTGGTCGGTGTCCTCTCTTCTTCTAATTGTCTTGAAAGAGGTCCATGGTACCAGAAGAAATGTAAATAGTTGTTCTGAGGTACCCAATGCGTTTGATTGGAATGGGTATGATCTTGGACTCCTCTGGGCGGAGCAAGTATTCACCATCCTTCTTTGGTTGAGTCTTCACATACTTTCATTCGGCAAACCTCCCGGAGTGTTTGATTCTCCCCCCGCGTTCTGGAGGTAGGCCCACAAACCGGATGAAGGCAAACCTACGGCGCGGAGGGATATGTTTGCAGCTACCGCTTCGGCTTCCGTACTGGATACGGAAACGGATGTTTGCTTTTTCGAAAAGGCAGTGAAGTGAATGGGAAATAGGTATTGGGATCTATTACCACTAAGAAGCAACCAGTGGTACTTTTGTTATCGTATTCACCGGCATGGTGCGCATCAGCGAAGCACCACAATCTGCATTCACTAATTTTGTCTCCTACAAATGCCTTGAGCTTATAGTCCGTCTCCCACAAAGGCCTTGAGCTTATAGTCCAATGTCGAGTGGATGTAGCATATTAACCGATGTAATGCCTTTTCACAATCAGCTGACCATTTCGATACTCTTTCCTCATGGAACGGGGTTGCCACAATTTTGGAAGGCTTTGCATCCTTACCGGCAAGTGACTGGTATCGGTGATTGCATGATTGTAGAAAAGGTTGCATACCAGTAGTGCCGCACAAGGCGGTGGCGGAAGTTTCAAAAATAGGAAACCTAGAGGGGAGAGATTGGTTGTTGTGAATCAGGGATGGCAGAGCGAATCCATTGATGGACCGAAAGGTGCTTGAGGTCTCCTCTCTTTCTCTCTCTTTCTCTGACTATCTACCCACCTACCAACCTATCTTCTATGTATCTATCTACCTATCTACCTATCTACCTATCTACCTAT
>Ga0126342_10023265_pt1 | contig 10154 bp, 7 predicted proteins | sample Cyp1metagenome_FD_92528 | JGI IMG/M metagenome (GOLD analysis project Ga0126342, IMG submission 92528) | Coral microbial communities from Lord Howe Island, Old Settlement Bay, Australia - Cyphastrea 1 metagenome | ecosystem: Host-associated > Invertebrates > Cnidaria > Coral ... | reverse complement strand
TATTACATGATTAGGACAACAAAAATCAAACTTGGGGGATGGGATGATCCCGTCATTGAACCACATTTTATCAAATTGGGTCAAAACAATGGGAATTAACAATGCATTTTGGAACCGACCTAGTTTGATTGTGTTATTGTGAGAAAGGTTTCCTAACTGTGGACTAAGGAAGTGGGTGTTTTGTACACTTGGTTTACATTCGACATGAAGAGCGACATATGATAATTGGAGAAATTACAAATGACTATTTGATCCTCTTAACAGCAGGTAAGAAGATAATTACAATCCCCATTATATAGACATATTAACCCAATGACGAACCATAATTAACCATTATTAACCATAATTAACCATAATAGACATAATAGGTTAACACAATTAACCATAGATTAACCATTATTAATGACCATAATTGACCATTATTAACCATAGATCAACCATAATAGAAAATAGACATATTTCTTCACATCTTGGCTGTCTCCTGGATGGAGCGGAGCCATTGGCACCAGGCTTGGCACCTCGGCCCCGTTTTGGGCTTGCGTGGGCTTGCGTAGGAAAACCATAGGAAAACCATAGGGGAATGCATGGGAAAATGGTGGTTTAATGGGATTTAATGGGATTTAATGGGATTTAATGGGATTTAATGGGATTTAATGGGATTTAATGGGATTTAATGGGATTTAATGGGATTTAATGGTGGAAATGGATGGCAGATCTATAGAAATTCATCTTCAGTGGCTTTTTGTATGTTCCATTTAAGTGATTAACAATCTTTTTAACAATTTTAACAAGCTTTTTAGTGATTCCATTTCGATGGGAAATGTATGGACATTCATCTACACACACCAAAAAAAACAACTGTCAATCATCCAAAGCCGAAAATCACAGTGGAATTGTTGCTCAAAAATAATGAGTTAACTGTTAACATATGTTAACCCGAGTTGCCAAAGGTGCTGGATACCAGATTCAACCCGCCTCACCAGGCCTATAAAAGGAGAATTACAAAAGCAAGCCACCCAGGGAATGGCAGTTTTCCCCAAATTTTCAGAGACACCCACAGTACAATCCCATCCTTAGCTGGTTAGTTCTCACTTATGGATTATCAACCTGCATTGACAGTCAGCAGCAGGATCTTCGCATTTTTGTCCCTCATGACATGTCATGACCCTTTGAGCCTAGCCTTTATTCTCCGCTGATCACCGGGGGAAGTTCCCCCACCGTGCCACCGCGTTTCGTGGTAACCCCAACAAAATCCCTGTCGACAGGGCGCTGTAATGCCAAGGAAGGCTTTTCCCAGCATGGCTGGACCTTGGGAAAGTGAGACAAAAGTGGCACAAGCGGATGTTGTGTTTTCACATCCAGAAGAAAATACGAGAATCAAGTGAATCCATTTTAACTTGGATCACCCCATTGTCTAGCATAATAAATGTACTTATATATAATATACTTATATGTAATATACTTATGTACATATATTGATATAATTATATAGATATATGATATATGTATATATATATGTATATATGTATATATATATGTATATATGTATATATATATAGCATTTTAAGACCCATGTTTTACCAAAAAAGAAACCAGTTCACCCAACCAGCTGGTGGCGAGTCACACTGCGATGAGACCAAGGCTTTTTGCGTGTCCTGGCAGAATGGCTGGCCGAAAAAACGATCAAATTGGTACACTTATATCCAGATCTATGCAATTACTAGTATCATTAGATAATCATCAGATAATCATCAGATAATCATCAGATGATCATCAGATAATCATTAGATAATCATCAGATAATCATCAAATAATCATCAGATAATCATCAGATAATCATCAGATAATCATTAGATAATCATTAGATAATCATCAGATAATCATCAAATAATCATCAGATAATCATTAGATAATCATCAGATAATCATCAGATAATCATCAGATAATCATCAGATAATCATCAGATAATCATCAGATAATCATCAGACAATCATTAGATAATCAGTAGATAATAATTAGATAATTATTAGGTAATTATTAGATAATCATCAGATAATCATCAGATAATCATCAAATAACCATTAGATAATCATCAGATAATCATTAGATAATTATTAGATAATTATCAGATAATCATCAGATAATCATCAGATAATCATCAAATAATCATTAGATAATCATCAGATAATCATCAGATAATCATCAGATAATCATTAGATAATCATCAGATAATCATCAGATAATCATTAGATAATCATTAGACTATTATTAGATATTAGATCATCATTAGAACCTACCTACATTTAGCCCCTCCAGTCATGCTCCAGTCCAGCCTGCAGGCCATGGAAAGTCAGATATTCCTGGACCGCTTCCACCTGGGATAACACGAGGAGAAGATCCGCCGTCAGACATTCCGTGTGCAGCCATAAATCATGGTCGTTTAATTACCGAAATTCCGATGCACTTTTACAATCTTTGACGTAGCTTTTACATGTGTTTGGGGTATTTGGATGTATTTGGAGGGTCTGGGTAGAAGTTGGAGGGAGGATCCTCAAGTCACTATGGGTTTCAATACTAAAATGGGTTGTTTTGATCTAATTTGGCTGATCTGGGGGTACCCCCATGGATTGGAAACCTACAGATGATCTAGAAATTCTATGACCTTGTTGGGATTTTCGAACTATTGTCCAGTTCGATGATCAATGGATATCAAAGGTGAATAAGTGACTGGAACTGGAAGGGGGTGAAGATCCATGAGTTTCAAAGGGTACCACTCCCCAGGGCAACTGTAGAGTCTCACAGCTGTGAAATTTTCTGAGCCATGCACGGTGAGGAGTTCACAGAAGGAGCCTCCGTAGTTGCCTCAACGGTTAAACTCATGGATGATCCGGACATCATGTGGATTCTGTGGTTGTTGCGAACCTAGCCCGGCCATTGTTGGTTCTAGCCCGGCTCCTTTCTGACCCTCACAACGCTGCAAAGATTGAAGACAAATCGTGGGATGGTTCCCCGAACCCAAAGTATCATCATCTATACAGAATCTATGGTATCTATGGTGAAGTCGGTCAGTTTTCAATCATTCGACTTTATCTGAAATGGGCTACCCCCATTTGAACCAATGGAATCTCATCAGTTTCCTTCATTCCCCGGTTACATGGCCATGGGGGGATATGGGGGGAATAGCCCAATTTCAGGTCCACATTTGAGGCACAGGACAATCTCTGAATAGCGGTCTTGATGTCTTCCAATCCGCCTCAGGCGTTGAAAACCCACGGCCAAGGTGCCCCATCCAATGATAGGATCGATGGGAACGTCAGAAGCCATCAGAATGGTCGTAACATGTCGTAATTGGTCCATAAATCAGGAGAAATATGGAGAAATCATGAAACAAATCACGATAATTCTTCATAAATCATCAGACTTTATGACTCAAGTCATCCGAACCATCCAACAAAGGTCCTGAACCATCCCCAACCCCAACCCTCCATCAATATCCCATGGCACAGCTTCACATGCCACGGCTGGGTCCCGGTGCCCATTTCGGTGTCTCGTTGGTGGTTCCGGTGCTGCAACGGGGTTCCACCTTGGGGTAGCAGTCCATCCAGGGCCAAAATTCTGCCTCTTCTCCATGTGGAGGGGTAAAAAACCGGCTTAACCCATCAAAACTTAAGGGAAGTGTTTAATGGTGAAAAAGCGTCAACGATGAGGTAGCCATCAAAAATTGGTTGAATATAGATTAAGCATGATTAAGCATCCTGACATCGGCATATAGTCGATATGATTCAATAATATAACTTTGGATTTCTCAACCTCCCATTCCAGGAAATCGCATTTTTAATGCTCTAAAATAATCAAACAACGTCAATGAACTAGTTATTCTCAATCGGTAAATTAAGCACTTGCACTGCTAAGTAACCATGCAATGACTCATCAATAAACATTCACCCTCAACCCTGACAAATTGGGATCAACGGTCTACCCGTTGGTCCCAATTGGTTAACCAAGGGACCCAGTTCCAACCAGTTTTCACCAGTTCCATTGGTCAATCATTGGTCTTCTTTTGGGAGGGTACCATCATCTTTGTCAGAACTGACATATTGTGATGTTTATATATGCTATATAAATGTTTATTGCTACCAAAAAACACATCATGTTGCCAATTTCTAAATATTGTTGTCATTATTGCTATTGACTCTACTACTACTTATAATAATAAACATAGTGTTCAGTTGCCATCTGGTTGTTAAACCAAGCGCTATGGAAAATCACCATGAAACTAACAGCTAAATCACAATTCTATTACATGTGTTATTACTGTTCACTTATTTATAAGCGGTACTGTTCTTCAGTTGTTGTTTATTACTTTTGTTTCAGTATGTATTACAACTACTATAGATTACTATTGTTCAGTTAGTATAGTTACTACTAATCATTTTTTCATGTACCATGACTATCATTACTATTACTATTACTATTAGTATTTACTATTACTATTTACAATCACTATTCTTCAGTCAATTATCCAAATGGTAATCAACCAAATGGTAACTTCAGCTATTGACCAGAAAAATGACTTCAGCTATTTACCATTTCAGCTATTTACCATAAAGTAACTTCAGCTATTTACATCTATTACGCTAATAATATGTCATAAATCCCCAGAAAGAAGCGTTCAGTACAGTACTTCGGCGCGCTAAAAACCGAGCTACTGCAGCTCCGGCCGCCAAGTCCGGTTCGGCCTCGCCTGGGGAGACGTCGTGACGTCGGGCGGATTTCTGCGCTTTTTGCGTTTCATGATAAGAATGATGAGTCATTACCATTACCATCTGGTTATTTAACATAGCCATGGAAAATTGCCCATTTATAGATGGTTTACCTATTAAAAATGGTGATTTTCCATGGCTATGTTAATTAAATAACCAGTGTGCCACATTCGATAAATATCAATTTCTGATCGTGTACTAAATGGGGAAAAAAATGAGGAGATGAGTCTCAAACTGGGCGACCCAAAGAGGTGCCATTTTTCATTCCAATGCATCTTTGGAATGGTTTGCACATCATTATCTTTGACCTACCCGAAATATTCATGGTGATTGTATGGTGCAAAATTTGGTGCAAAATCCCATTGATTATCATACTTAGTTACTTGTCTGGTTGGTGGTTGACCTACCCCTCTGAAAAATGATGAGTTCGTCAGTTGGGATGATGAAATTCCCAACATATGGAAAAATAACAAATTCCAAACCACCAATCAGTTATCATTATATATTATATATATACTATTGTTGATTTTAACAGAAATTTTGAATTCTCACAAATTATTGATCATTGCTGACCATTTTCTGTTGGAATCCATCATCCAAAAGTACCATGACCGCGTCCAGGTTCCTAACAAGGACAAACCTCGTCTTGAAGACCTGATATCTCTATAGAGGTTCCCCAACGGAGTGCCAAAAAAAAATCCCTGTATAAAGCAGCCTATAGCTATAAGTACAACCACAAAAACCAGATATCAAAAATGAACATCAGGGATATACTTTAGTGGGGATATTACTTACATAATGGATATATAGTCACTATTATGAAGAACAAGCATGGATCCTCCATCATAAATCTACGTTATCCTCTGGTTATTTAACATGGCTATGGAACATGGCCCATGTATGGATGATAAACATGATGATTTACCTATGTTTTTTTTGATTTTCCAGTTCGCACACCGTTGAGTAAGCCGAAGGAGCTAATTCTATATATAATGGATTAATATGTCACTAAATGTCACCAATATACATTAATACACTATGATTACTATGATCAAGAAAAAACATGGCTCCTCCTCCAATCGATTTTAAGATGTTGGAAAAAAATGTGACTCATCAGCCACCATGAGAAGCCCACTGGATTGGCTATGTCCAGCTGATCCATCTCTCGATTCCGCCTAGGGACGTGAAGCGACGTGGGCCATGGGAGTCATATGGAGATATGTGGGATATTCTCGTGGGATATATTCGATATTCATCAATATTCTATATTTTACATAAATGTACCTAATATATCATAATATAGTTATTCATCATGAAGATATATCATATCATGATACATTAGGACATTATATATATATGTTAAAGCAACAGTTTGAGATTTGGATATGTCTCAACATGGTGGTATCGGCCCTGGGAAGCGATCATGGCTTTTTTGCACACTGCAGAAATGCTCGGTGTAGCATTTCTAACTGGATCTGTTGCGCTATTCTTCAGGAAACAGATTCATACCCCATAGGATCCATGTATGGTATATATGCTAACATTTGGGGTATATTGATGGTGAATGTTACCATATATAGCATACATGGATCCTACGAGTACTAAGAATGGGCACAGAATTCGAATGGGATCAAAGTAAGAATGCAACAACATAGCCTCTGGCAATCGAACATGGCTTGCTGGAAAATTCCCATTTAGATTCCCCGAGGGCAATCCATGAATCGAAACGGTATTAATAATGGTATCTTATGCATTTATCCCGATCACCAATACTGATTCCGTATGTATATATGCATATATATATATTATATATACACACACTATATATATACCATAAACTCTCGTGTTTGGAAGTGTTGTGTATATATATATACCTCAGTATTTTTCACATGATATATCTACCGTTGGTGTATAAATATATATATATATATAATTGTATAATTATAGACATATTACATATCTACCATATATGTGATACATCATCTATGTCATACATCATATATATCGTGCATCATATTTATTTATATATATATACAGTATATGGATGTTTCCTAAAATGGTGGTACCCCCCAAATCCTCCGTCTGTATAGGCATTTACATTACCACCCAGTTATCGGGGCCTCGGCCCTCATGCGACACGTCCTTCTTTCGGACCATCAGTCAGGATCCTTCCAGGCAGTTCATGGATGATTGACCATCAACTTAGTGATTTAGATGGGATTTAGTTTCAATGGGATTTCAATGGGATTTCAATTGGATTTCAATGGGATTTCAATTGGATTTTAATGGGATTTCATTGGGATTTCAATTGGATTTGATGGATTTAATGGAATTTTATGGGATTTGATCAGATTTAACGAGGATTTAACGAAGATATAAGGGGATGTAATCGGATATATATATATATATAAAACCCTCTGGTAATTTAATGTAATTTAACTGTTGCCATGGTAAATCACCATTATTTAATAGTATTGACCAATTTTCAAGAGGTTAAATCATCGAACTGGTAAGTTGTCATTGAAGCAGCTTGGTGCACATGCCTCGAAAATCAGATCATTTTGGGATAGTTACCCCCTGCTAACCATCGTTTCAGTTGTGTCGTAGTGAGGTCGTTGCATTTTACCATATTTTACCCCGATTCATAATCATTCATAATCGGTAATGGAAACATAATTCTGATTTCAACATGATCCATTTGATCCATGGATAATTTTTGAGAATTGGGCTGTAACCTACTGCCCTGCTCCCAGGTCCATATTAAAGAAACGAACTTCACGTCTCCCTTTTCATGGTGACGAGGTACCATCACATGCGGCAAGAGGCAAGTGGATAGCATGGTGACATCTCAACTGCTTGGCCTTGCTATGGACTGCTGTGGCTTGGACTGCTAAAGTCAGTCTCAGACATTCTGATTCATTCTGTTTTGTTCTGACTCTTTCTGTTCTATTCTGATTCATTTTGTTTTCTTCTGATTCATGTTGTTTCATTCTGATGATTTCATTGATTTTCTTGCCACTTCCTAAGTTTTATTTCTGTACATGTCAATGGCACCCAGGGCTTCTGTAAATGACCCATAATGACCGCCCACCCCTTGAGCCGCTGCAGCATCCGTTGTGGATACAACGACCACACGGTGGTCATGTCCATTCTCCACACATGGCATGGGATGGGTCGAAACTCGCCTTGAAAACCTTACCTTTAGCGATTTTTCTTCGAAGCAAAAGTGCATTCTACCTGGTTTTTGATACGAAGACCATCCCATTCATGTGGCAATCCCAAGACTAAACCACCAGTTTTGGAGGTTTTATACTCCCCATTGGTCTGTCCGGTGCCGCCATCCTTTTTGACCGGGACGACGAGAGGACCTATCCAGCTAGGTTTCAGCTAGGGACCTCGACCGTCAAGCACTGTGTACATGAAGGTGAATGGCCTGGTGGACGGGATTTTGGCTCAAAAAATAGAGCTACCTGGCACCCAAGGCTGATTCTTCTTATTTTTGACCATCCAATTGGGCCATAATATCTTGAGGGGCTGATCATTTATGTCCAGCAAATACTCTGAGGAAAAGTCCTCTGAGTCGAACATGGTCATCCATGACGACTGGATGATTTGGGTTACTCATGGATTGGACACCTCCATATATCAAATCAATTTCATCGTTCTTTCACGGAGCTTTCAAGCACCATGCCGTGTTTTTCACAGGTTGAATCCATTTGAATCCAGCGCAAGCCTCTCCATGCAGCTCAAGTCTCAAGTATCTGTACAGTCATCCCTCAAATACGATAGGTTATCATGGGATTCTCCCAAAAATAGGTTACTGAATAGCGGGCAAAGCAATGGTGGTTCCCACATGTTCCCACGATAATTTTTGATTTCACTCAGACCGAAACATCCCCTTCAAATATCTTCAAATCACCATGTTTGAATGTTAAGTCCAGTGAAATTCCGATTTCTTTGATGATGAGACCTAAAACATCCTAAAACTATTCAACAGCTAAACTGTGAAATCACTCATTTTCATTGTTGTATAGGTTGAATCATATTTTGAAACATTTTTTTGGTGAGGACAAGATCCAACATTGGTATTGAACCCCCAGGCTGAAGCGGCTGCCCTTGCGCGCACCTTCGTCACCTTCGGCTAGGCTTCGTTCTTCTTCTCTCCTCCGGTGCGACTGTGTCAAAGCTGCCGACGGCGGAAGTATACCTCGTATGGCTTATAAAATCGGGAAAATCACCACAAACGTGGGAAGTGAACTTATAGAAAACGTGGCAAACATGAAATTTTGACAAGGTTTTGACCTACAAATATCATCAAATATCTACAAAAGTAGGAATACATATAACGAATATGAGCTACAAACAAAATGATGATATGTGGCGACCTAAAAAGTATTGACCCAGAAATTTCGTCATCATTAGGATCGGGCCATGGCATTACACAAGACGTCCAGTTAGCCCCTTGTCAGTCACTGTAGTCCAAGAATTGGTTTAGTTTCGAAAAAACAAAAATTGTTGCATCAGACTACATCCATATTATTCCACAATAAAAACCTGTTAACAACCCCTGGATTTCCCTAAAACATGTTGGAACAAACCCATGGAACCCCACATTCGATCCCCATCATCTCCTCGCTAGCAGCTCTGGACAAAGAAGCACCTCAGCTGCCAATGGCGGATTTTGATTCCTTCCGTTTGCGGATGGCTCGGGGATCTACATTATACTGTACATTATGATTATAACATGATTTTGGTTCATCTTCATACTTGGATGTGTATATATATATGTATATCTGTATATATATATATATATTGGTTTTACTATGTCGTATTACAGATTGTCATTGGTTCATCTCATAATGTAGTAAAACCATCGCCATAAACAACTATCATTTGGGGATGTTTCTCAAACAATCCGTGTATGGTTGTATTGGAGATGGTTTCCACTTCACCCTATTACAACCACTATACATATATATATAGAACTGGGGGGGTATTCCATGTAAAACTATGTAGACATACCTACGTGTATATATATATATATGTAGACATACATACATATATATATATATGTAGACATACATACATATATATATATATACATATTTTTATACATACATACATACATACATTGCATTACATTGCATTACATTACATTACATTACATTACATTACATTATAGACATTACATTACATTACATTACATTCCATTACATTACATTACACTACATTACATTACATTACATTACATACATACATATATTACATAATCCCCTTGTGGTGCACCCAGATGGGGTTGAACCCCTGAAAAATAAAATGAAATCAAGGGCACCCAGGCTACTGACCCCCAAAATGCAAAAATGAAATCAGGGGAGTTCAACCCCACATGTT
>Ga0126342_10023264_pt1 | contig 10155 bp, 9 predicted proteins | sample Cyp1metagenome_FD_92528 | JGI IMG/M metagenome (GOLD analysis project Ga0126342, IMG submission 92528) | Coral microbial communities from Lord Howe Island, Old Settlement Bay, Australia - Cyphastrea 1 metagenome | ecosystem: Host-associated > Invertebrates > Cnidaria > Coral ... | reverse complement strand
GCAATTAAAATATTGCCAAAAATTGGATTTCGATGCTTCCCCCTAATATTATTTGATTAAAACCCTTAATAATAAAAACTATTTTTTCCGATCTCAAAATCAATGAAAATTCTTTATATAACACAATTAAAGTATTGCCAAAATTTGGATTTCGATGCTTCCCCCTAATATTATTTGATTAAAACCCTTAATAATAAAAACTATTTTTTCCTATCTCAAAATCAATGAAAATTCTTTATATAACACAATTGAAATATTGCCAAAATTTGGATTTCGATGCTTCTCCCTAATATTATTTGATTAAAACCCTTAATAATAAAAACTATTTTTTCCTATCTCAAAATCAATGAAAATTCTTTATATAACACAATTAACATATTGGCAAAATTTGATTTCGAAGCTTCCCCCTCCTATTAAATTAAGACCCTTAATATTTTTTTCTGATTTCAAAATCAATTAAATTTCTTTTTATAACACAATTAAAATATTGCCAAAAAATTGGATTTCGAAGCTTCCCCCTAATACTAAATTAAAAACCTTATTATAAAAAATTAAAAAAAATCGGAAGGACCCTAATAATAAACACCCCGGGGTTGACTAGTTTTTAGTATTAAGGGGGGAAACCCACAAAAGGCAGGTTGATTTTTAAATTGTTTTCAAAAGGGGATCAATTAAGAATCAAATTTGGAGATGGACACCTGTTTTTAGTATTCGGGGGACGTTTCGTATTAGGAGGAGGGGATTAGTGTAATTCTGACATGCATTGTTGCTTGATGTTGCCATTGTTCTGGTAACAGCATGTAACATGTTTTTTTGTTTGTGTTGTCATTCAATTGATTCCTGAAGGCAATGTTTTGGCATTATTTCAGGTGCCGTGTTCACTGTGTTCACCCCTGGCTGATCCTAGTTTATTGAAGGTCACTCCTTTATTAAATTTGGATGAAATTGTTGTATTGCTTTGATCCAGAAACTGATAGTTAATCGGTTAATCCTCCACTCATTTGATGACAATCTATTGTACAAGTATGTATAAGTCATAAGGCAGTCACGGGAAATTATCATATGTAATTTCCACACTTAATTGTAAATCAGAACAAGTTGTTCCAAGTCCAAAGATGGATAGAGCCTTGAAAACCACATGCAGTAAGTCATTACATCTAATGTATACATGTATAACATTGTATAACATATATATACATAATTATATGTAATTATATATAGTTATATATCATTATTTATTTATATATATATATATATATATCATAGTTAGTTAATTATATAGTAAATCACATAATATATAAATATATAAAAATACATTGAATAAATATATTTCTGTATAGAGGTCAGATCGACCCCATGGCCTGGCGGTCGGCCCCTTTTTCAGGTCCAACGAGGCCACCCTTGTGACGGAGCCGGAGGCGCACGGGGCGCACGGGGTGGTGGATAGTAATGTTAATAGTAATGTTAATGGATAGTGGATAGTTAACCAAGATAACCAAGGATTTTTTTGTGGAGAATCTAGACTTCCATCTATTTTCCAGTGGATAGTAATGGTTAACAGTGGTTTGCAGTTGAACATATATGGCTAATAGATGTCAAACACGTGGACCATAGCGGTTCATAAAGGTTAAAAACGTGGAAAATATGTGGTTAGTAATGGAACATATGTGGTTCATAGTAAGTTCATAGTGGACCATAGTGGTTGATCCACCAAAGAATCACATTTGACAACGGTTGATGATGGCTTTTTGTTAGTGGTTTTAATAGAGGGAAAAAACATGGAAATATATTGGGAGAGTGGTTTCGCAGAATTTTTCATGTTCAAGAGTTCAAGCATAGAAATGGAATGAGGATTTTTCAATGAGATTTTTTTTTTCCGGGGCGTCGAAACCACGATTTCTCTGCTCTGGGTGTTTCAATATGAACTGGGTAGACCGGGTAGACCTTGGACTGATACTGTTGATACTTGAGTCTTATGTACATATATATATATACCTATAAGTTAGATTGGACCTGAACATTTTGGGTTGGAGATTTGCTATGAATGGCTTTGGCTCCTGAACCATTTCAATCTAAGTACTGGTTGCAAACGCAAAAATAAATCCTATTTATGAGTTTCTTTGAGAATAAAACAGGATAAGCAATACGTTCAATTGCTATATGAGTTTATCATATGAGTTTAAATGTATAAATACATATAAATACCATAGGATACCCAAAAATTGAACATGTGATGCCGTGCATCGAGGATGCTTAGGAATCCAAGACATCCACATGCCTCTTGTGACGGAAGTGGCAAAGGATCCATGGTGGCCCACTGCACAAAAAAAAACATAGATCAACTTACAGATATTTACAGATATTGCAAGAAGATGAAACAAAAAACTGGTTGGTGGTTTCAAATATTTTTCCCGAATGCGTAGCGAAGGGTTCCGTTCGTTCTGCTGCGCTCACGTCGCCGTGTCTATGGGGGAAGCTGCAAAACCTCGTTCGTTCTGCTGCGCTCACGTCACCGTGTCTATGGGGAAAGCTGCAAAAACTCAGTCTCTGCTTGTCCTTTGGCACCGCCGTGTCTATGGGGGAAGCTGCAAAACCTCGTTCGTTTTGCTGCGCTCACATCGCCGTGTCTATGGGGGAAGCTGCAAAGCCGTGTCTATAAGGGAAGCTGCAAAACATCGCTCGTTTTGCTGCGTCGAGTCTCTGCTTTTCCTCGACTTTGTGCAAGCTTTGTAGTAGAAAGTAAAACTGGAACGTGCTTTGTGCAAGCTTTGTAGTACAAAGTAGTACTGGGAACGACTTTGTGCAAGTTTTGTAGTACAAAGTAGTATTGGGAAGTGCTTTGTGCAAGCTTTGTAGTACAACGTAGTACTGGGAACGACTTTGTGCAAGCTGTGTAGTACAAAGTAGTACTGGGAAGTACTTTGTGCAAGCTTTGTAGTACAAAGTAGTACTGGGAAGTACTTTGTGCAAGCTTTGTAGTGTTTCGCGATTTTCCTACCTTTTCGCATCTTTTCGCGCATCTCCATCTTCTTTCTTCTTACTCTTTCTCTTCTACTCTTCTCTCCTCTAATCTTTCTCTTTCTCTCTGCCTCTGCCCTACTCTGCTTTTCATCTGTCCATATCGTCGGAACTTTGACTTCTAAACTTCCTTCGACAAAGTAGTACTGGGAAGTGCTTCGTGCAAGCTTTGTGTAAAGTAAGGAGTGTGGGGTGTAAAGTGTGGAGTGGGGAGTTTAGAGTGTGTAAAGTGTAGAGTGTGGAGTGCGGAGTGTAGAGTGTAAAGTGTAGAGTGTAAAGTGTAGAGTGTGGAGTGTGGAGTATAAAGTGTGGAGTGTAAAGTGTGGAGTGTAAAGTGTGGAGTGTAAAGTGTTTAGTGTAAAGTGGGGAGTGTGGAGTGAGGAGTGTAAAGTGTAGAGTGTGGAACGGAATGTGGAGTGGAAAGTGTCGAGTGTGGAGTGTGGAGTGTGGAGTGTAGAGTATAAAGTGTAGAGTGTGGATTGTCAAGTGTGGAGTGTGGAGTGCTGTGGAGTGTGGAGTGTGGAGTGTAGTGTGTGGAGTGAGGAGTGTGGAGTGTAAAGTGTAGAGTGTGGAGTGTCAAGTGTGGAGTGTGGAGTTGTCAGTGGGTAAAGTGTGGAGTGTGCAGTGTAGAGTGTGGAGTGTAAAGTGTAGAGTGTGGAGTGTGGAGTGTCAAGTGTGGAGTGAGGAGTGTAAAGTGGAAAGCGTGGAGTGTTAAGTGTAAAGTGTGGAGTGTAAAGTGTAGAGTGTAAAGTGTAGAGTGTGGAGTGCGGAGTGTAAAGTGCAAAGTGTAAAGTGTGGAGTTTACAGTGTAGAGTTTTGAGTGAGGAGTGTAAAGTGTAAAGTGTGGAGTGTAAAGTGTAGAGTGTGGAGTGTGGAGTGGAAAGTGTGAAGTGTAGAGTGTAAAGTGTGGAGTGTGGAGTGTAAAGTGTGGAGTGTAAAGTGTAAAGTGTGGAGTGTGGAGTGAGGAGTGTGGTGCGTGTGGAGTGGGAAGTGTAGAGTGTGTAAAGTGTCGAGTGTGGAGTGTAGAGTGTAAAGTGTAGAGTGTGGAGTGAGGAGTGTAAAGTGTAAAGTGTGGAGTGTGGAGTGTAAAGTGTAGAGTGTGGAGTGTGGAGTGTAAAGTGTCGAGTGTGGAGTGTGGAGTGTGCAGTGGGTAAAGTGTGGAGTGTGGCAGGTGGTGGTGATCTCGTTGTGCTGGTGATGTTGTTGTGCTGGTGATGTTGTTGTGCTGGTGATGTCGTTGTGCTAGTGAATTCGTTTATCCAAGCTTTGTAGTACACAGTAGTAATGGGAAGTAGTTTGTGCAAACTTTGTGTAAAGTAAGGAGGGTGGAGTGTAAAGTGTGGAGTGGGGAGTGTAAGAGTGTGTAAAGTGTAGAGTGTGGAGTGCGGAGTGTAGAGTGTAAAGTGTGGAGTGTAAATTGTGAAGTGTAGAGTGTAAAGTGTGGAGTGTGAAGTGTAGAGTGTTTTGTGTAAAGTGTAGAGTGTGGAGTGTGAAGTGGAAAGTGTAGAGTGTGGAGTGTGGAGTGCAGAGTGTAAAGTAAGGAGTGTTGAGTGTAAAGTGGGGCGTGTGGAGTGTCAAGTGTGGAGTGTGGAGTGTGGTGTGAGGAGTGTGGTGTGTGTAGAGTGTAGAGTGTGGTGGAGTGTGGAGTGTTATGGAGTGTTGTGGAGTGTTGTGGAGTGTTGTGGAGTGTGGAGTGTAGTGTGTGGTGTGTGGAGTGTGGAGTGTGGAGTGAGGAGTGAGGAGTGAGGAGTTTGGAGTGGAGTGTAAAGTGTGGAGTGAGGAGTGTAAAGTGGAAAGTAAAGTGTAAAGTGTGGAGTGTAAAGTGTAAAGTGTAGAGTGTGTAGTGTAAAGTGTGGAGTGTAGAGCGTGGAGTGAGGAGTGTAAAGTGTAAAGTGTAGAGTGTGGAGTGTAAAGTGTAGAGTGTGGAGTGTCAAGTGTGGAGTGTGGTGTGAGGAGTGTGGTGTGTGTAGAGTGTAGAGTGTGGTGGAGTGTGGAGTGTAGTGTGTAGTGTGTTGGGTGAGGAGTGAGGAGTGTGGAGTGTAAAGTGTGGAGTGTGGAGTGTGGCAGGTGGTGGTGATCTCGTTGTGCTGGTGATGTTGTTCTGCTTGTGATGTTGTTGTGCTGGTGATTTCGTTGTGCTGGTGATTTCCTTGTGCTAGTGATTTCGTTTGTTCTGGTGATTTCCTTGTGCTGGTGATTTTGTTGCACTGGTGATGTTGTTGTGCTGATGATTTCGTTGTGCTGGTGATTTCGTTGTACTGGTGATTTCCTTGCGCTGGTGATTTTGTTGCACTGGTGATGTTCGCTGGTGCGTTCGTTGTGCTGGTGATTTCGTTGCGCTGGTGATGTTGTTGTGCTGGTGATTTTGTTGCGCTGGTGCTTTCGTTGCGCCGGTGATTTCGTTGTGATTTCATTGCGCTGTTGATGTTGTTGTGCTGGTGGTGATGTTGTTGTGCTGGTTAGTTGTCTCTTTGTGAACTGTTGCTCAGGTGCTTTCGCTGAGACGATATGAAAGCACGATGCGGGAAAAAATGTTCGTTTTCCTTTTGCAAAGGTTTGAACTCGTAGTTTAAGAACGTGAATACATTCGGGTTCGTGGCTTCCATCTTGTTTTTATTTTCCATAATTGGGATGTCATCCTTCCCATTGACTAACTCATATTTTCAAGATGGTTATGGCACCACCAACCAGAAAACATCTCTGGTGCAGGCGCACATCTCAACCCCGCCATAGCTTGAGGCACCTGCAGTCTCCTGCAGTCACCTGCAACTAGCAGTGTATCCCAATGTCAAAGCAGGCCATGACGCAAAAAAATAAGAGGGAAACTCGCGATATGTCCATTTGATTTAGAGTTGTTTCCCAACATTGTCAGGTACCAGCACCATGTTTAATATTGTGTAATGGTTGAATCAATTTAAATCACCTTGTTTCAATATCATTCAATATCTCTTTGATGGTTCGATCCGCATTTTTCAGCATTTTGCAGATGCTTTGATCGCCATCACACGGCTGCCTTCAGATGGCCGATTTTGTCCTGCTGCCACACTGCGCCACGAGCGCCCGACCCTAAGCCTGAAACCAGTTGGGGGAAGTTTGTAAAAGCCTCTTATGGTGTACATACACACATATATATATATATATATATTTGGGGGTACCATATACACACGCATATTTATATATATATATATACATTGCATACGCATACGTATGCATATGCATATTGAGATCATATCATATATATATATATATATATATTTATTTATTTACATACGCGCAACGCCGCTGCTTTGCCCCAGCGTTGCAGCGTAGAGGGTTCCCATTCCCAATCAAATGTTGTTGCAACTTTACATTAAATAGGAAGATCAACAAAGGTATTATCAGGGAATATTAGAATCCGACCCCCGTTAAAGGCTACATTCCATTGGGAAGATCAACAAAGATATCAGGGAACATTAAAATCTACATTTAATTGATGATGATGATGTTGTCGATGATGATGATGATGATGATGATGATGATGTGTTGCCCGTCGTTGTAGTGTATGTATGCATGTTTGTATGTAAACATAGATGCATAAATGCATAAATATATATTTGATTATATTTGTATGTATATGGGGTATGTATATATGTGTGCATATATATATAGAGAGATATATATACATATAGGTATTATATGTGTAGTATGTGCACAGTGTAATGGTGCTAGTGACACTAATAATGCAAAAACATGATATAACGGCATGTCAACGGAACATATTTATCCCACATGTTTGCTCTCAGAGGTTGTAGGGGTGTTCTCCCTTAAGGTCTTCATGCACATGGTCGTGCAAGATGAGTCGGACACAATTAAGGCGTGGTTGCATCAGTGCCTGCAGCAAAAGGTGGTAGGAAACATGGCCCAGTTATGTCCTGTCACTTAAGGTGTTATGAAACCGGGGTATGGGAATAGTATGGGGCTAGTGAGAAATCATCGAACTATATGGAGACTTAATGGATGTTAGGGGTGAGTAGTCCACTGGCCATCAAATGAACATGTTCATGGAAAAATTATCGAACTAAATGGTGTACTTTCCAGAAAACAATGATTGATTTACCAGAGGGTACATATTGTTTTCTAAGCTTCTTTTCACACCAACCAATCCTTTGATCATCAACATCTCCTTTGATCATCAACATCTCCTTTGATCATCAACATCATAAACTGCCCAAGACTCAACAAATCAACCCGACTTGAACCTCAAATCAACTGCATTCCACAAAACCAACCCCACTTGAAACAACATCCTTCAACCCCTTCAATCACTTCAACCCTTCAACCACTTGAACCACTTCAACCTGCAAACGAAACCACAACCCGCCACCGGGCAAGTCGTTCCAAGCTTCCAAGCTGTGCCAGGGGCGTTTTAAGGAGGCAAATTCCCTGGCAGCTTTCAGATCCAACTCATCCATTTTCAGGCGCGCTGTGTCGGGGCCATGGCTCAAAATCCTGTATGGGTAGATGTTCAACAAAGCTCAGCAGTTGAGACTCGGTTGGGGGGATTCTTTGACCTTTCTGGCCCCACAAAACCCTCACTAGTTATAGGTGCTGCTTGGCCGAAGGAAGTTTAGAAGTCAAACTTCCGACAGTATGGACAGATGGAAAAGCAGAGGTGGGAAGAGTCAGAGAAGAGAAGAGCAAAAGAGAGAAGACCAGAGAAGAGAAAGAGTAAGAAGAAAGAAGATCCAGGCGCGCGAAAAGGTAGGAAAGTCGCGAAACGCCGTGTTTTTCCAATGATTTGTGGCTCCAGAGGGTCGAAAAGTAGGCTCGCTAAAGCGGCGGGTGCGGAGCCATCTGGCCAGATGAGAGATGAAAAGTTGCACGCCGTTGTGGCGCGAAGCACATTTCGAAGTCAAAAGTGTTAAAAAACTGGCGGTCTCGGACCACTTTTGGACGTTGAGCTGTCGAAAAAGTGCACGCCGTTGTGGCGCGAAGCACATTTCGAAGTGAAAATGCACAAAGCACCTCAGTGTCGGACCACTTTTGGCAGTCGAGATGTCGAAAACGTGTATGCCGTTGTGGCGCGAAGCACATTTCCAAGTCAAAATGTACAAAACACACCAGCTTCGGACCACTTTTGGAAGTTGAGATGTCGAAAAAGTGCACGCCGCTGTGGCGCGAAGCACATGTCCAAGTCCAAATGTTAAAACCACCACATGTTCGGACCGCTTTTGGACGTTCAGATGTCGTTTCGCATGGCCGGCACAAGGGATTGTGCACCTTGTCAGAAGTGAGCAAAACGTGAGGGTTTGCAGCACTTACAACTACAACCACCGCTACACTCCACGACACTACAGCTACAACTACAGCTGCAACCACAACTACATTACACTACACTACACTACACTACACTACACTACACTACACTACACTACACTAATTACAGTACACTGCACTACACTCCACTACACTCCACTACACTACGCTACACTGCACTCAATTACACTACACTACAGTACAGTAACTACAACTACAACTACAAGTACGCTACATTACATTACATTCAAAATTACATTACACTACACTACACTAATTACACTACTCTACACTCCACTTCACTTCACCACACTACAGCTACAACTACAACTACAACTACCACTACATTACACTACACTACACTAATATCATTACACTACACTAATTACATGACACTACACTAATTACATTGCACGACAACTGCAGCTACAACTACAACTACAACCAGAATTACAACTACACCACATTACGCTGCACTACTCTCCGCTACACTACAAATACAACTACACTACACTAACTACATTACACTGCACTACACTCCAGTACACTACACTACACGACAGTACATTACACGACACTACACTACACCACACTACACCACACTACACCACACTAAACAACATTATGCCACACTACACCACACCACACTAAACTACGCTACACTACCCTACATTAAATTACACTACGCTCATTACACCACCACACATGCAACTGCAACTGCACTACATTAATTACACTACATAAAACTACAACTCCACCACACTAAAACTACAACTACGGCTGCGCTGCACCACAGTACATCCAGCAGTTGTGCAGGCGACCACTGCAACCATTGCAACCACTCGAAAAAACACACCTCCAACCGCAACTACCTTTCAGTCTATCAGTGGATTCGCTCTGCCATCCGTGATGCACAACAACGAAGCTCTCGTATAGGCTTGAAACTTCCGCCACCGCCTTGTGCGGTACTACTGGTAGAGGAAAATGATCCCTGAGGTGTTTTTTATAGTGAAGGACAATCACTAAGATATATACGTTCTTAATGAGCCACTCTTACACATGTTCGCATGTTGGTGTGCACTGAGAACATCCAGCAACAACTTTAAGCACGTAGACTGTCCCACGGCTTTAACAGGTAATAGGAGCGCCCAGTCATCAATACATTCTGAACTCGGACATGTTTCTTAGCAACACATTGAAACACCATTTGGAACCATGTTTTTGGTCAAACCTCTGCTTTGCTATACCAGTAGTACCGCACAAGGCGGTGGCGGAAGTTTCAAAAATAGGAAACCTATAGGAGAGGTTGGTTGTTGCGAATCAGGGATGGCAGAGCTAAGCCACTGATGGACCGAAAGGTGCTTGAGGTCTCCTCTCTTTCTCTCTCTTTCTCTCTCTTTCTCTGACTATCTACCTACCTACCTATCTATCTATCTATCTGTCTATCTATGTATCTATTTATCTGTCGATCTATCTCTCTCTCTCTCTCTCTCTCTCTTCCATCTAATTACCTATCTAACTATCTGTCTGTCTGTCTGTCTGTCTGTCTCTCTCTCTCTCTCTCTTTCATCTGTCAATCTGTCTAGCTGTCCACCTGTCTATCTGTTTATCTATCTATCTATCTGTCTGTCTGTCTGTCTGTCTGTCTGTCTATCTCTCTCTCTCTCTCTCTCTCTTTCATCTGTCTATCTGTCTTCTAGCTGTCTACCTGTCTATCTGTTTATCTATCTATCTATCTATCTATCTATCTATCTGTCTACCTGTCTATCTGTGGTGCAGTGTCATTCAGTGTAATGTAGTGTAGTGTAATGTAGTGCAGTGTAGTGGAGTGTAGTGGAATGT
>Ga0126342_10023263_pt1 | contig 10156 bp, 12 predicted proteins | sample Cyp1metagenome_FD_92528 | JGI IMG/M metagenome (GOLD analysis project Ga0126342, IMG submission 92528) | Coral microbial communities from Lord Howe Island, Old Settlement Bay, Australia - Cyphastrea 1 metagenome | ecosystem: Host-associated > Invertebrates > Cnidaria > Coral ... | reverse complement strand
TTTAATCCCTCAGGATATCTTAACATGTTATGATCTATTTCTTGATTGCCGCACCCAGCCTATACTGGGTTCGCAAGTTGTACTGGGCACTGGCTGCTTGCCAAGCGATGCGATCGCGGTCGTCATCATCATCATCATCACCATCATCATCATCATCATCATCATCATCCAACATCATCTAACATCATAGTTGTGGGTCTGGGCAACACACGGTGCCTGTGGGTAATACTACCGTAATATTACGTACATAAAATTACATAAAGTTACATCATATTAGATAATGTTACACAATACATCATAATACCACATAATAGTACATAACACCACCATATAATATTATGTATTGTAATATGATCTTTCACAAACGCACAATCCTATCTTTAACTTGCATCGCCTTGTCAAAACCTAAAGTAGAGGAGACATGATTGGAATCTGAATATAAAAGATATAAAAAAAAAATGAAATGATAAAACCAATTACACTGGAGCAAATTGGCAGGGCAGGGAGAAGGCCCTCTGCTTTTCGGTGACGATGTTCGGTGATGATGTTCTGTGACGTTTTTCGGTGATGAATCACGAAAAGAGTCCCATTCTCTGGAGAGCTAGGTCGTTGACTAGTTGTCAGGGTGTCCATGTCAAATGGGTGTAGTTGATTGAAAGTTTGATAGGCATCCGTATATGTTGTTGATAACCAGTGTTGCCGAGGTTTTTCGGGACATGTACGAAATTCGAGCCTGGGTATTCATTAGGTTCCGTTTTCAAACAGAACTTGTCTCATAGGGTAGGTTCAGATCTAATTAATGATATGGCCAACACGTGAAATCTTACGCTGTCACATGGAAGAAGGCATTTTTATTTGAGTGTTCAAGCGATTTCAATTTGGTACTTGACATGGTCATTTGTCATTGTTCGGTCGATGTACGTAGGGGGTATATGTAGAATCCTCTGATATCCATTCACCTGGAAACTATTTATTTTCTTTTGATCCGTTAGATTCAATTGTATAGTTTCCAATCCATACATCATTTTACTTTTGACGATGGAATGGAAAACTTGGACTTTCCATTTGATTGATGTCCGCGTTTTGTTCCAGAACAATTTGAGCCTGTTACATGTACGGGTGCAATCAGTAGTCGGATTCATGATTTCTTTGTGATTGTCCACGGTGTCTGTGAGCAATGTTTCAAAATATACAGCTGACCCTTTTCGAGGGACAAGCGTGCCATCTAGGTATTTGATGGATGATGTTTTGGGTTGAGAGTGAGGTTCACGCATTTGTCTAAGTTCAGTTCCATATTAGAGTGTTTCGATTCTAGCTGTATTTCTTGAAGCGATAGATTGATACCGGTAGTACCGCGCAAGGCGGTGGCGGAAGTTTCAAAAATAGGAAACCTATAGGAGAGGTTGGTTGTTGTGAATCACGGATGGCAAAGCGAATCCACTGATGGACCGAAAGGTGGTTGGAGTTGTGTTTTCTGGAGTGGTTGCAATCGTTGCAGTGGTCACCTCACCACAACTGCTGGATGTAGTGTGGTGTAGTGCAGTTGCAGTTGTGGTTGTAGGTGTGGGTGTAGTTGTAGTTGTAGTGTAGTGGAGTTGTAGTTGTAAGTTGTAGTTGTAATGTCGTGTAATTAGTGTAGTGTAGTGTAGTTGCAGTTGCAGTTGTAGTTGTGGTGTGGTGCAATTAGTGTAGTGTATTGTAGTGTACTGTAGTGTTGTGTACTGTAGCGTGGTATAGTGTAGTGTAGCCTGGCGTATTGTAGTGTAGCTGTAGTTGTAGTGTAGTGTCGTGTAGTGCAATGTAGTGGTAGTTGCAGTTGTCGTGTAATGCAATGTAATTAGTGTAGTGTAGCGTTGTGTAATGTAGTGTAGTTCTATTTTTTATTTGTAGCTGTAATGTGCTGCGGTTTAATGAGTGTATTGTAGTGTAATGTAGTGTAGCTGTAATTGTAGTTGTAGCTGTGGTGGTGTAGTCAGTGTAGTCAGTGTAGTCAGTGTAGTCAGTGTAGTCAGTGTAGTCAGTGTAGTCGTAGTCGGTAGTCGTAGTCGTATAGTCGTCGTCGTGGTCGTGGTCGTTGTCGTTGTCGTCGTTGTTGTTGTTGTAGTTGTAGTTGTTGCTGTAGTGTATAAAATCAGTGTGTGTAGCGTAATTAGATGTAACTAGTGTAGCGTAGTGTAATTAGTGTTGTGTAATGCAGCGTAGTATATTTGCACTTGTAGTTGTAGTGTAATTAGATGTAATGTAGTGGTACTTGTAGTTGTAGTTGTAGTTGTAGTTGTAGTTGTCTATCTATCTATCTATCTATCTACCTGTCTACTTACCTATCTACCTATCTACCTATCTACCTATCTACCTATCTATCCCTCTACCTCTCTATCTCTCTATCTCTCTATCTCTCTATCTGTCTATCTGTCTATCTATCTATCTATCTGTCTATCTGTCTATCCATCTGTCCATCTATCCATGTATCCATCTATCCATCTATCCATCTATCCATCTATCCATCTATCCATCTATCCATCCATCTATCCATCCATCCATCCATCCATCCATCTATCTATCTATCTATATCTCTATATCTCTATATCTCTATCTATCTATCTATCTATCTACCTATCTATCTATCTACCTACCTACCTATCTATCTATCTATCTTTCTATCTATCTATCTATCTATTTATCCATCCATCTATCTCTCTCTCTCTCTCTATCTATCTATCTATCTATCTGTCTATCTGCAAGCTTGAAAACGAAGCTATTCTGCGAGACTTCCTCAACGTTTGAACTTGACAACATCATAAACGCAGCAATTCTGCCAGACTTCCTTAATTTTTGAACTTGACAACGTCAAAAACGAAACAATTCTGCGAGACTTCCTCATTTTCCAAGTTGACAACATAAAAAACGAAGCAATTCTGCGAGACTTCCTTCAAAAATGGAAAGTTGCGTGCAGAGCTGACGGCCTCGTCGTACCAATGCGTTTTGCGATTTTTCCACTCCACCTGTCTAAAGTACTGCGCTTGCCACGAAAAAGTATGAAAAAGTGATGCCAGGTCATACGAAGTGCTGCACCTGTCACGCAAAACTGAAGATCTGATGCTCCAAACTGCACAACCCCTCTCAGGAAATCAGCGCCCGGACCTCCTAACATCTCTGATGAACATGTCTCTTGCACTGCGCCTGCCACAGAAAATGCATCTTTGCAGATCCTCTTCAAATGTCCCACGCCTGCCATCGTTTGTGGAAATGCTACAAAACCCTCACCTTTTGCTCATTTATGACACGGTGCACAATCCCTTGCCCCGGCCACGCAAAACCACCATCCAAAAAATCTCCCAACCCCTCAGCTTTGTACATTTTGACTTCGAAATGTGCTTGGCGCAACAACGGCATGCACTTTTTCGACATCTTAACTTCAAAAAGTGCTCCGAACCTGGTGTGCTTTGTACATTTTGACTTCGAAATGTGCTTCGCGCCACAAGAGCGTACATTTTTCGACATCTCAACTTCCAAACGTGCTCCGACACTGAGGTGCTTTGTACATTTTGACTTCCAAATGTGCTTCGCGCCACAACGGCGTGCACTTTTTCGACATCACAACTTCCAAAAGTGGTCTGACGTTGGTGTGCTTTGTACATTTTGACTTGGACATGTGCTTCGCGCCGCAACGGCGTGCAACTTTTCATCTCTCATCTGACCACATGGCTCCGCACCCGCCGCTTTAGCGAGCCTACCTTTCGACCCTCCGGAGCGAGCCACAAATCATTGTAAAAACACAGTGAATCGCGACTTTTCTATCTTTTCGCGCACCTGCATCTTCTTTCTTCTTAGACTTTCTCTTTTCTTCTCCTCTCTGGCTCTTCCCATCTCTGCTTTTTCCATCTGTCCATATTGTCGGAAGTTTGACTTCTAAACTTCCTTCGGTGATGAGTATAGTTACCAAAAATAAGTGTGTCATCCGCATACAATACTTAGGGGTTCTTTCTGTTTTGGTGTTGTGCGTCTTTGTTTGATATCATGGAAAAGGGTTGACATAAGAATAACAAAGTCTAATTCCTGAGCGTTGTATTCTGTAACTCGAATTGTGTCCACCAGTTGCGACTCTGAGTCTAGGAGATGAGTAGATGTGTTCAATAGCTGTAAGCATACGTGGTGGTACCTTTAATCTACGAAGAGCTTGTAGAAGTTTTGTTTGGTTGACTTTGTCAAAAACCATTTTCCAATCTAGTAGAACCAAGGAAAGATTCGATCCTCTGTGTTCTGAAATATCCATTAGGCGCCGGGCAATGGAGATTGCTTGAGATGGTCGGAAGCCATATTGACGTTTTTGAATCCAAGGGTCATATGTTTCTATAAGGCGATTTTTTATGAGTCCTGCGAAGATTTTGTATATTTTTGTATAATGTTTGCAAAAGGGCTATAGGCATAGGTTTGTAGTTTTTCATCTGCGTTGCATCTCTCTTTTTGTGAGACAATGTTTGCTAGTCCAAAGCTTTCAGGGTAGATCTCTCTCTCTCTCTCTCTAGAATGTCGTTGAAACATTCAAGCAGAATGTACCTAGTGGCGTTGTCTAGCCACTTTTAAAAAAGTCAGCTGGACAGATATCTGGTCCAGGTGTTCTGTGGTTCTTTTGCAATTTGAGGATGTGGTCTAGATCTGCCGTGGTGGACATCCGTCAAATCCACATTGCCTTGCCAGCCATGATAAATAAACGGTTTTCGTATGCAGGGTTAAGGTCATCATCTGCGGCGCTGCCCATGGCATTGTTTCGAGGTGTGCAGCTGCTTCGTCGGCGAAAAAGGAGTCTTTGATGATTTGTTCATGCTGGTTTCTGAATTTAGTACGCCTTGGTTGAAACGGTTTATATGCTGCCTTTCATCCTTCCCATTTGTAGCCTTGCGCATCTGCTTCTTCTTCCACTTGTTTTATTGTTGCAGTCTCTTTTTCCTGTCGTGCGTATCGTTTGTCTTTGTTGAGTTGTGGTAGCAAATACCAGTAGTACCGCACAAGGCGGTAGCGGAAGTTTCAAAAATAGGAAACCTATACGAGAGGTTGGTTGTTGTGAATCACGGATGGCAGAGCGAAGCCACTGATGGATTGAAAGGTGATTGATGTCTCCTCTCTTTCTCTCTCTTTCTGTCTCTTTCTCTGATCTATCTATCTATCTATCCATCCATCCATCCATCCATCTGTCCATCTACCTATCTATCTATCTATCAATCTATCTATCCATCTGTCCAGCTACCTATCTGTCTATCTATCTAACTAACTAACTAACTAACCAACTAACCAACTAACCAACTAACCAACCAACCAACCAACCAACCAACTAACTAACTAACTAACTAAACAAACAAACTAACTAACTAATTAACAAACTAACTAACTTATTTATCTATCTATCTATCTAATCTAATCTAATCTAAACTATCTATCTATCTATCTATCTTTCTATCTATCTATCTATCTATCTGTCTATCTATCTAATCCCTGTTGGGCGTTCAACTTAGGGTGCAGCACCAGGTTTTCATCCCAAACACCTAGTTTCAACACCTAGAGGGCAAAGGTATGAGCCAAAAAAAAGTGAAACGATGAAAAGCCGACCTCACCCCTATTTCTGAAAATGAAAAATCAAGGCGCAAGAGATTAAACCCAGTGTCTCTGGGGTATGTTGAAAATTAAGAATAAAAATGGCACAAGAGATGAAAACAGCAGTGCTCAGCATGTGTTCAAAAAAAACACCTTTAGACTCTTAGACTATAAAATCAGCACACTTCCCCAGAGAACTGGCTTCATTTTTCAAAGTTGACCACATCAAAGACAAAGCAACTCTGCGAGACTTCCTCAGTTTTTGAACTTAACAACGTCAAAAACGAAACAATTCTGCGAGACTTCTTCAAGCTTGACAACATAAAAAAACAAAGCAATTCTGCGAGACTTCCTTCAAACATGGAAAGTTGCGTGCAGAGCTGACGGCCTCGTACCAATGCGTTTTGCGATTTTTCCAGTCCACCTGTCTAAAGTACTGCGCCTGCCATGAACAAGTGATGCCAGGTCATACAAAGTGCTGCACCTGTCACGCAAAATCATCTCAGCAAACTTGAAGATCTGAGGCTCCAAAATGCAACCCCTCTCAGGAAATCAGCGCCCGGACCTCCCAACAGCTCTGATGAAGATGTCTCTTGTACTGCGCCTGCCACGGAAAATGCATCTTTGCAGACCCTCTTCAAATGTCCCACGCCTGCCATCGTTTTTGGAAATGCCACAAAACCCCCACGTTTTGCTCACTTTTGAGAAGGTGCACAATTCCTTGCGCCTGCCACGCGAAACGACATCTGAACGTCCAAAAATTGTCCGAACCCCTAGTGTTTTTAACATTTTGACTTCGAAATGTGCTTCGCGCCAAAACGGCGCGCACTTTTTCAACATCTCAACTTCCAAAAGTTGTCCGAACATGTGGTGCTTTGTACATTTTGACTTCGAAATGTGCTAAATGTGCTTCGGGCCACAACGGCGTGCACTTTTCCCACATCGCAGCTTCCAAAAGTGGTCCGAACATGTGGTGTTTTGTACATTTTGACTTGGAAATGTGCTTTGCGCCACAACGGCGTGCAATTTTTCATCTCTCATCTGACCACATGGCTCCGCACCCGCCGCTTTAGTGAGCCCTACTTTTCGATCCTCCGGAGCCACAAATCATTGGAAAACACAGTGTTTCGCGACTTTCCTACCTTTTCGCGCGCCTTCATCTTCTTTCTTTTGACTCTTTCTCTTCTCTTCTCTCTGACTCTTCCCATCTCTGCTTTTCATCTGTCCATATTGTCGGAAGTTTGACTTCTAAACTTCCTCCGGTAATTGCCACCTTTAATAGCCTTTTCTTTTTCGAGAAAAAAATGCCAGGCACGGTTGGAGAGATAGTCTTTCTCCTGTGTAATCGGAACTCTTGTGAGATGTTGGCTAGCAGCGAGTGTAACTGCTTCTTTGTCCTGCGCTTGCCAGGATCCGTCAAGTTTCCGCCTTGAAATTGTTTGCCTAAAGGAATCATTGTAGGCTTCGAGTTGTGCTACTGTCGGCTCTCCCTATTTGATGATGTTTTATGCGGGTGGATATTTTATGTTTTTTTTTTGTCGCTAGTTACTTTTATTGATTCAGTTAGTAGTGCATGATCTGAGTTCATGATGCTGTGGTGTACGCTTAATAGTAATAGTCAATTTGAGAAAAATGTGTTGTGTCTATCTGTTCAAGGTTGAAAGCTGCTGTGGTGGTATTACGATATGTGGCAATTTTGGTTTCGGCTTTGCAAACCATGTATTCATTGGTGCCATTCTGTTTTCAAGGCAAAAATTGACGAAGTTGTGTCCGCTGTCTACTTGCTCATTTGCTAAATCATGGATGGAGCTGTTTTAAACTATCACATGATACTATCATATACTATATGATATCGTATATTTCCATCATGTTACTTGAGCATCACCACGTGGATATTTGGAGGAATGATGAAACACTGCTATCCCCACCACCGAGTCAGCACAGCAATTTAATGCAGTGAACATCAGACAAAAACATTAACCCTACCCCCATTCTACCCTCATTCTAACCCCCATCAACCGCAGCGCCAGCACAGGCTAGTAGCAACCTACTTGGTGATGGGAATACAGTGTTTGATCAATTTTGGGATATCCTTGGACACATGGGAGTAGCCACAACTTGCCCCCGGAGCTCCCGCACGATGAAAATCAGCCTCGCTTTTTTTTGCTTGGTGTCCGGACTCTCAATTCAACAAGGGTACCAGGAGTAGTGGGAGCTGCAGCTCGTACAAAGCGCTCTGTTTGGGTTGAACCAGCCTGCCGGCAGCCGCCATGCAGTCAGACCCGGAAGCCGAGCCCAAGACGGAATTGGATCAGGAGGCCGGCCATCAGGGCATCAGAACTGCAGAAGGCACCTCTTTGAACTCAATCACGTAAGCAGCAGCATGCCCAACTGAAGGCCAGCGGACTGCTACAGAGAAACCAGCCTCGGTTAGAAATGCAGGGAATTCCCATCAATGATCCTGTGCTTCCACATCATGCCTTTCCTTTTTACCCTTTGTTGCATGACATCCGCATGTGGAAGTTGTAGTTTCACAAATATTTTTGCATCAGGGCCACCTTCACAATCGTACTCCCGCGTGTGGTGGGAAACGAAGGAATCTTGAACAAAGAATGTGGGGACCACAGCTGTAAATAAATGTAATATATTTTCCCGACCACACCCAAATCGTTAGTTGGATGAAAGACAAACCCAAGTTGTGACAAATGGGCTACTCCAACGGACACGCTGCGGACACCCTCTCATCAATCGTTCGTGGTGATGACGATCTATTGAAGGGGGACTGTATTGCCAAAATTATTGCGATGGCAAAGGGATTATAATGGCTTTGCACGGCATTTGAACCTTCCACGCTCCTCTACATCCATCTACATCCCCACTATCTGTTTCGCCATTTGCCACCTTGATGCAAGTGCCCGATTTGCTTCGTTTGATGACATTATGTTGACTTGAATACAGAACTGAGTTCCCAACTTAAGAAATAAGAATTGTGATTTTCCGACATGGGGATCCCGCCTTTTTGATCCTTTTTGAAAGATACCAGTAGCCGCAAAGTTGCTTTTCTTCCAAAAAGAAGGATTAACATACTATGGGATTGCAAAGATCCCTGACAACACAGAAAGCAAGGGGCAGGAGGTTGTAAAAGGTGGCGAGGAGGTTGCATGCCGAAAAGGAGAAGACCGTCGACTACCACTAACAGCAGTACCATGCAAAAAACACTGTTGAAAGTATATACACGAGCGACACACATGAAATAAGGCTAAACTTGGAAAGTTTCACAGAATGCAAAGGCTCAAAATCTTTTCCGTGTTTGTGTGTGTATGTGTCCGTGCCTCATCTCCAGCCAGCACTTCAGGCACTGATGGCGGAGGCACCACCGCTCCATGGACTGGCACAGGAAAGAAACGCACTCTGTGATGAAAACAAACAAATCACGACAAGTCATTGCTAAGTGATTATCAAGATTTGACAAGTCACTACTGACATGTTTGGACTCTACACAAATCTGCCACGGCACCACAACGCCAAGTAGGAGTTGAGAGTCCAGGATAACCTGGCATGACCCAACTACTTGCATAGCTATGAGAAAACACGTGCAAAATATGCGCGCGCACACACACACATGTGAGATCAAGCAAAACATGAATCAAAGGTACAAGTACAGCATCGAAAGTGTTGCATCAAAATGTATGGTATCAAGTACTGCAATATGCGCACAAGACAGTAAAGCCTTTGAAGGGCGCTGACAAAAAGTGGGGCTCAATGAACATGTGCAGCAGAACCCTTTCCGAAAATGATTCAAAATATATGTGTCACAGACTCACAGACTTCTCATCGACGTTGTCGTATACGTGTCGAAATTTGGCGGTAAGACTTTGGTTTTGGTTTTGGCCCATTTTGGCTCGACCAGCCTGACAATTGGACAGCTCAGCAAGGAGTCTGCGTCAGCTCCAGAAGCTGAGAGGGCGACTGGCGCCACTGGTGCCACTGGCGCCACAGGTGCCACAGGTGCCACTGGCACTTGTGGAAACGATGGGTCTCTTGGCACGCGGTATTCACCTCAGGAAAATACATGAAAATGCCTATAGTCAAGCAAAGAACTTCCTTCCACGTATACATTTCCCATGCTCTGTCTCACGTTTCTTGGTTTCTTGCCACATGGAGCACAAGGTGCTGATGCATCAGAAGCCTGTGACATCATTGGGCGGGTTCTGGAAGCCTTTTTGGCAGAAGAGGTTGTTGGGGAACTTCATGGCACCCATGCAATCTCTGGATTGTACGCTGCACTCCTTTTCGCGATGTCGCATCCGAGTCACTCCTACGATATCTACCGTATGTATACATACATACATACATACTTACATTACATTACATTACATTACATTACATTACATTACATTACATTACATTACATACATACACACAGACAGACAGACAGACAGACAGACAGAGACAGACAGACAGACAGACAGAGACAGACAGAGACAGACAGAGACAGACAGAGACAGACAGAGACAGACAGAGACAGACAGAGACAGACAGAGACAGACAGAGACAGACAGAGACA
>Ga0126342_10023262_pt1 | contig 10156 bp, 4 predicted proteins | sample Cyp1metagenome_FD_92528 | JGI IMG/M metagenome (GOLD analysis project Ga0126342, IMG submission 92528) | Coral microbial communities from Lord Howe Island, Old Settlement Bay, Australia - Cyphastrea 1 metagenome | ecosystem: Host-associated > Invertebrates > Cnidaria > Coral ... | reverse complement strand
TGCCGTTATTGGACAAAATTGAAACCAAACTGCTACTGAAGTAGAAGAAAAAAACCCTCGAAGCAAAATCATCCAGCAAGTTAGAAGTTTTACATCTTTTCAGATGTTCCACACACACACACATACATGCATGCATACATACATACATGTATGCATGCATGTATGCATGCATGCATGCATACATACATACATGCATGCATACATACATACATACATACGTACGTACGTACATACATACATACATAGATACATAGATACATAGATACATAGATACATAGCTACATAGCTACATAGCTACATAGCTACATAGCTACATAGCTACATAGCTACATAGCTACATAGCTACATAGCTACATAGATACATAGATACATAGATAGATAGATAGATAGACAGATAGATACATAGATACATAGATACATAGATACATACATACATACATACATACATACATACACACATACACCCAGACACACATACACACACACACATACACACATACACACATACACAGACACACACACACACCCACCCAGACACACACTAGACAAGAAATGGATCATTAGAGTGATCTGTCGGGAACTGAATCCCATTACCTGAAATTAAACTAGATAGATAGATGGATGGCTAGATAGATAGATAGATAGATAGATAGATAGATAGAGAGAGAGATACATATATATATGGGCTATGGTGGCCACCAGCTGCGTCTTAAATGCGCCCAGGCGCACCACCACAGCCCAGCAGGTACGTTTACACAGGTCCCGGGGAGGTGTCTTCGTTGATCACCGGCACCCCTGGGACCCCGGTGATCCCCTGCCTTTATAAACATATAATAAAATATATATGCTCCCCCGATGAAGTTTTACGTCTGTACAGACGTTCCACACACAGACACACAGACACACAGACGCACAGACACAGAGACACACAGACACACAGACACACAGACACACAGACACACAGACACACACGCACACAGACACACACGCTCACAGACACACACGCACACAGACACAGACACACACGCACACACACACAAACGCACGCACGCACGCACGCACGCACGCACGCACGCGCGCGCGCCCACACACACACAAGCTCCTTTGCGGCCACCGGAGCTGCTTTCAAGTGACGAGGAGTCACAGGAGAAGGGATCCTCTCGCCGTTCTTGCCATTTTGTTGTGCCATTCATTTCGAGCGTTGCGGGGCGGCTCAACTCATTTCATAAATTTTCCCTTGACCACATTTCACAGGTTGAACAGGACGACGATCAATCTTTGGCTGCTCAGTGCACTACTGGGGGTGGGCTCCCCTATTCTGTCTGGCCCAGGTGAGAATTTTCACAGTGACTGTTTGGAATCTTTGGACGGCTCAAACCATATATCAGCTGCCTTCTGCGGTGGGGCATTCAATTCATACACCGATTTTTTCAGTGAACAGCAAGACCTTGCGCAATTTTGGTTTATTTCAGGGGTGGGCTCCCAAGACCTTTTTCTGGCCTGGATACAGTTGACAACCTTCTGCGGTGGGGTTTTTCATCCATACACCGAACAGCATTTGCGACAGGTTGTTGGGGTATTGCATTGCAGCGGGGTGGGCTCCCGAGACCTTTTTCTGGCCTGGATACAATTGACAACCTTCTGCGGTGGGGTTTTTCATCCATACACCGACAAGCATTTGCAACAGGTTTTTGGCGTTTTGAATTGCGACGGGGTGGGCTCCCGTGACCTTTTTCTGGCCTGGATACAATTGACAACCTTCTGCGGAGGGGTTTTTCATCCATACACCGAAAGGCATTTACAACAGGTTTTTGGAGTATTGGATTGCAGCGGGGTGGGCTCTCGAGACCATTTTCTGGCCTGTCTACAATTGCCTACCTTCTGCGGTGGGGCTTCTCATCCATACACCGACAAGCATCTGCAACAGGTTTTTGGAGTTTTGCATTGCAACGGGGTGGGCTCCCGAGACCTTTCCCTGGCCTGGATACAATTGACAACCTTCTGCGGTAGGGTTTTTCATCCATACACCGACAAGCATTTGCACCTGGTTTTTGGAGTATTGCATTGCAACGGGGTGGGCTCCCGAGCCCTTTTTCTGGCCTGGATACATTTGACAACCTTCTGCGGTGGGGTTTTTCATCCATACACCGAAACGCATTTGCCACAGGTTTTTGGAGTATTGCATTGCAACGGGGTGGGCTCCCGTGACTGTCCCCTGGCCTGGCTCCAAAGCAATTCTCACACTGGACAAGTGCAACAATTTGACACAGATTCACTTTATTTGTGTTTGGCGCAAACGTGGTGGTACACAGAGACCGCGACACAGCTGTGGTGTGGCTGCACTTGGTTTTTGCACAGACACAGATTGAATTCACTGTGGATTGCTGAAGCCCGTGAGTATTCTGAACTTCATTGCTGTCAGATTGCGCTGGACAAAACAATTTTGCCGCCTCGTTCCAATATTTTTGCATTGCTACATTTCACAATAAAAACGACTACACTGCTCCTGCTGGCTTGGTGGGCCCTTGAGCTCGTGTGGCTTTTTTGGCGACAGGTTGTAATTTTTGGCACAAAGTTTTTGGAACTCACACAAATTCAGCGGTTTTGTGGATCCTATATCTCCAACAACGTTTGCAGTCCAACTTTTTCTGGACAAAAAGTGCGCCGCAGACCTGGTCCCAAATCCAGGTCCCACTCACGAGCCCATTGGTGCATCCTTCTTTTTGGATTTTTCATCATGTTTTGGCAGAGTGGTTGGAGCGAGGGTTGCTCCTTTGCCATGGAAGGAGCTGGAACGTCATGGACACCTTTTGAGAACTTGCATCATGAGCATGACGTGAAGGAACATGGCATGCAGCCCCAAAGGTGCTACGGCACACAGTTTGGGTCGAAGACACCACAGCACTCTCAGGTGGTGAAACGTAGCCTCAAGAGGGCACAGCGCAGGGCATCTCAAACAGGGCTTGCATGGTACAAAGGTCGTTGCTACACCAGCTCTGATTTCCTACGCATGGGCATGCCGCCAATTTTTGAATCGACGCCTCATGCACGACGCAGTGACATTGCTCAGAGCCATCACCTCCATCGCCCCAAGAAAAGGGTCACATGCTTTCATTGGAATGGCGGTGGGATGGCAGTTGAAAAGTTTGATGCCCTGCGTGTTTGGCTTAGAGATCAAAATGTTGGCATTGCTGTCATCACAGAAACAAGGTGGACATATGAGAACACATGGAGTGATTCCTCATGGCATTACCTTCATACAGGAGATCCCAACCAACGAGGAGCGGGGGTGCTCATCATGATTGCTGCTTCCCTTTGCAAGCAGGATGACCTGCGCTGGAACGTGGCCATCCCTGGAAGATTGATTCATGTCCGCGTTTTGCGACAGACCCGGAATCTGGACATCCTGGGGTGCTATCAACATGCGCAGTCTCGCGAGGCACAAAATGCACAGCATCGTGAAATGTGGTGGCAGGCACTTGACCGTCAGCTCGAGCTGCTGCCATCCAGGAACACTCTCTTTCTCTTAGGAGATTGCAACTGTAGCCTGCCAATCACGCCAGGATGCTGTGGCACTGATGTTTTCAGATGGAAAGAGGCTCTGCGCACTGGTCCTTTGCACTTTGACCGCGCACGTCTCTCACACATTTTGAAACGGCATGGGATAGTAGCTTTGAACACGTGGAATGCAGCTCTTGGCCCAACGTTCATCAGTGACACCAGTGCCAGCAGAATTGACTATATTTGCACACGCAGTCAATTTTCGGATGGAACTGCAAAGGATGTCAAGTATGTGTGGGAGGCTCCCTTCCTGCCTCTTAAGCAGATTGGACATGTGCCCATGCTTTGCCAGCTTGCACTCCACTGGATACCCATGACCACCGTGCCTGCATCCGGCCCCTCTGCATTGCAACGGGCTCTAGGTAGACAAGCCAAATGGTCCAATGCACAGGAATGGACTGATTTCCTTGATCAATCGAGACATTCCCTGCAACACAGACTGCAATTGGCTCGGAACTCAGTTGATGCTGGCCTACAGCAGTTACATGACACCGCCAAACTTTTTTTCTGTAGAGCTTTTCCTACTGCCAAAAAACCACCTGCCCAAGAGCCCTGGCAGATGGGAGCACCAGTTGTGAAATCACAATGGCATCATCGTGCTTGTTTGCATAACATCAAGGGTTGTGCTGTCCATGACATCTTTCAGGCCTGGTACCATGTCACCAAGTTTCGGACACTGAAACGCCGTAGCAAGAGGCAAGCGCATCAACTGCGTGAGCACAAATTTGACTCCACGTTGCAAGAAGCAGCTGTTTCAGCGAGTAGGCATGACATGCATAGTTTGTTCAAGGTGATTAATAACAATTGTCCCAAAAATCCACGTCGTAAGATGCAGCTACGAAGTGATGATGGACGCCTTTTGACACCGATTGAAGAACATGCCAAGTTGGTTTCCTTTGTGCGTGAAACATGGGCAGGGACATCCCTCAGTTTGCCATCACAGGCGGCTCCTCCTGGAGTACCATTTGATCTCACTGCCCTGACAGCTGCGCTGAGACTGATTCCAGCTACCAAGGCGGTTGCACCTGACTGTGCTCCTGGCATGATTTGGAGTGGATTGGCAGAAGATTTGGCTCCACCATTGTTTGACTTATTGCATGCTTGGTGGAACCAATCACCACCCATAATCCCCACTACCTGGCGCACGGGCTGGCTGGTTCTCATTCCCAAACCAGCAAAACCCCCCAGCAGACCCCAAAATTTACGGCCTTTGGCGCTGCAATGTCCGCTTGGCAAGGCGGTCATTGGGCTGCTCACCAAACTTGCGCTTCAACAAGCCTTGCCTGAGCTGACCAGATGGCCTGTCTGGGCTTATGTTCCGTTTAGATCAGTGCAGGACTCCTTGAACAAAGTTGCGCTTCATTGCAGATTGGTTCAACAGCTGTGTGCCTCCCAGCGCTCAACTCCTCACAATCGGGCCAATGCGACTGTCAGACACACCATTTGTGGAGGGATTCAGATCTTTCTAGACATTGATAGGGCCTTTGATTCAGTGGATAGATGTAAACTTTTTACAAAGCTTCGCGATTTAGGAATTGAAGCCAATATCATCCAACTGCTGTGGGGATGGCATGCAGACACAGATTACATTGTCAGCCATGCGGGTGAAAGCACCCCTGTCAGGGTCCAAAAGGGCCTTAGACAGGGGTGCAAAGCGGCACCCTTTTTATGGAACTGCCTGGTAACCATATTTCTGCGCCAACTCTCCAGTGCTGTCTCCATGGAGTGGATCCTCAATTGCTTGTCGATTTATGCAGACGATTTTCACATAGGATGCATTTTTCGCAATCTGGATGAAATGAAGGTGGCGCTGCACTCCATTGGACAGGTGCTGCAGATGTTGACCGAGTTTGATCTGTCAGTTAATCCCAGCAAGTCAGTTGCGATTGTTTCCACATCAGGCACCAACTGGAGAAAGCACCGTGCCAAGATTGTGCAACAGGATCATGCCGGAGAAAAGCTGCAGATTCCCATGCCAGATGGTAGTTTGGTTTTCTTTCCTATGCAAACTCAAACAAAATACCTAGGTTGCATCCTGGGCTATGGCAATTTTGCTGACAAAACGACGCATCATCGGGTTGCACTTGCCAAAGTTGGATTTGCACGGCTGAGAAGATGGCTCTGCAGCAAAAGCAGTCACCGACAGTTTCGTATCAGCAGACGTTTTCATTTGTGGCAAACCTGCATTCTACCCATTTTGACGTATGGCATTTTTCCAATTGGCCTTACCCCACTAGGAGCCCAGAAAATTCTCACTGTCATGCAATCCATGATTCGACAACTGACTGGAGATCACCCCAGCCAGACAGGACACACTCATGAATTTGTGCACAGACAGCTGTCATTGCCACGACCGGTAGAGCTGCTGCTTGGCGCCCTTGCCAATTTGAGTGAGTCTGTCTCTCAAAGACGCCTGTACTCTACATCACATGATTTTGCATGCACCCTCACATGGGATCATTTGCTTCCGATGCGACAGATCATTCTTGATGCTCAGGCTGCCCTTGATAGACGTAGAGCTCATTCAGCACTATCCCAGGAGATTTCGGTCAATGAACAGTTGTTTCAATGTGCTTGCTGTACTTTTCAAACCAATGACACAGCGGCATTCCGCCGGCACTGTACAGTTGCACATGGCCTTCGAATGTACAGGACACTTGCCCTGAACCCAGCTGATTTTGCATCCCAAGGCCTTCCCACTTGCAAGTTTTGCAACCGTAGCTTTAGGACATGGCACAGTTTTCAGACACATGTTCAGCGTGGCTGCCAGGCTGTTCTTCTTGGGACCACAGCCCTGCACACGTGACTCTGAGCTCACGGTCCTAGCCGCTGCAGGTGTTCGACCAGTCATGACAGACCTTGCAACCAGGGGAAATACACAGTTGACTGCATCTGACCTGCGCTTGCTGCTGAATGAAGAATGGGGAGACCGAGTGCTGGCCATGATTCATAACCAGACGTTGCATTTGCTGGAGCATGAACAGGCAGCCTGCCACTTCTTGTCCAAACGCTGTGCATTGTGTGGCATCCACTTTAGCAGGACCCAGGAAGTGCACCAGCACTACCAAACAGTGCATCCGACGGTGTGGCCAGATGTTCCTCAAAAAGCAATCATGCTCACGAATGTCTATAGTAGTGACACGCCATGTGCACATTGCGGCAGTGGTTTCCGGACACATCGTTGCCCGGTCTGGTCACAGATAGCGGCATTGGTTTTGACTGGCGCAGGACTTGCAAGACCAGAGGTGCTGGATCGTGCAGCCATCACCTTACGTTGTGACATCTGCCTTGAATGGTTTGCTGACAGTGCCACGTTGGCCCAACACCTACAGCAAATTCACAAACTTGCTGGGCAGTCATTCAATATTGCCAGAGACAGCTTGCAATCCCAGGCCATTTGCGCTCATTGCGGGTCGGCTCATACCTCACTTGAGGGGCTGCGGTCACACATTACACAAGGCAGATGCAGACTGTTCAATCCTGCTGCAATTTCAGAAACCACGGAAATTTGCCAAGAGTGGCTGGACATGTGTCTTCATGGGCACCTTGTTGCACTTCTACAGCCACCCATGACCCGCATGCGGCTGACGCTGCATTGCAAACAATGTGGCAAGGTTTACTCTCGTGCCGCCGACCTGGCACATCACCTGGTGAATGCGCACAGCAGGCTGTGGAGACAATCCCAAGATCTGACTTTGATGTTGGTGAGTTTGCTCTATGGATCACTGGGCTGTCAATGCAACCCGTCCATTCATCAGCAGCGGGTGAACCACATTTGCTTGCCCCTACGCCAGGTGGCTATGATTTACTACAGGCTCTCACAGTGCCCCATGATGCCGTTTGGAATCACGGAAACTGCACTTTTGCACATGCTGTCTGACCGCTTGCCTGCACAGCCACGCTTCATGCTTGAGCAGCTGTTTGCCCATAGACACTTTCATGACCTTTGGACCAAATCAGAGGTACTGACCTTGATGCGGACCACTTGTGTCCTATGTGGAGTCGACACAGCACCTGCTGGCATGTGCAGACACCTGCGTGAGGCCCACCCATGCAACCACTCACATGTTGTCTTTTACCAGAATGATTTGCTCCCAGAGTTTATGAAGCAGTTTCCGTCGGACTTCCAATGTCCCATGTGTCAGCAAGTTTTTAACCTGCCACCAGACTGGACGGATGTGACTGAAACCGTGGCCATTAGACAAGAGCAAGTGCTAGGCCATCTCAGCGGCAATTGTCCCAATTTGTTGCAATGTGCACTGCTGCTGGCATTGGCCCTCAATGGTGGGAGACTTGAGCATGACTGGCATGGAGGAGAGCGAGCAGGATCAACTCATGGCCTCATTCAAGTTTCTGGCCCCTCTGTTCGAGCAACCCCAGCTGTCTCCGAATCCGAGACACCAGAAAGTGCGCCGACAAGGAGATCCAAGATTGCCCGCACAAGCCGCAGGAGACCAGACAACACAGGGGAACCAACAGGCCCTTCAATGCATGAGGGTGATGGCACAGCTCCTTCTCAGACACGAGCACAACTGGAGCTTGATGCAAAGCACAGACTCTTTCGTATGGTACTTCCAACAGGAACAGACAGGTGCGCTTCAGGGGATGCTGGAGGAGACCAAGAAATGGCAACTTCAACGGAAGAATGCCAACCCGCCACCACCCACACCTCTGCGACAGCACCTGATGCAACGACTCCTGGAAGACCTCCTCATCAGACTGACCAAGGTGGCCGAAGCCCCCAAGACGGACCAGCTGGTCCAAACTTGTCTCAACAAGAAGATCCTGCTCGAGGACCACTCTTGGCCGTACATGAAGTGGGATCACAATCAGAAGACACTGGTGCTGGACAAGAAGAAGCCAGTCCAGATGAACAAGATGGTTCAACACATTCAGGAGCTCATCGAGGACTTTCGGGATCCCACCTTGGTGGTCCGCTTTCATGGAATGGCGGTGATGAATCAGGCCAAAACCATTCCTTGGCGGCTGCAGCTCAACATGCGCCACAATCGACCATACGATTTGCTATGGGAGCTCACACACAATGCAGTATGGATGCTTCAGGGCACAGCACTGAAGCCGCATGTGGTGCGCCAGAGCGGCCTTGCCAAGACTCTGCAAGACATGATTCAGCCTCAGAAGGGTCAGGGAAAGGGAAAGAACAAGCAATCCTGACAGAGGCTGCTGCAGTGCTTCCGACTGACCTTTTGATTTTGATGCGCAATCTTATTTGCAGATTGAAGTTTGGAAATGCAGGAAATTGGTGTTTTGCCAACGTCACCTTTTACTGCCTTTTATGGAGTCTTCTTGGACAGCATACAGTTCCTTTTGCCTTTTGGGGAACACATTTTGAAAAGCTGCGTGCACTTGTGCAAACCAGCGCTGAACGCGCAGTGCAACTTGAAACCACTCCGTGGTTTCGGCAGCTTTATGAATGTTGGGGCAGAACTTGCAATCAGCAAGACAATGCTGAGTTTATTCAATCTGTGTTGTTTTGGCTGTCCTCATCAGCCATTGACTTGCGATGGGAGCGCAGACTTGAAAGTGGTGACCAGACCAGCTGTGTTGATTGCGGTGATGTGCACATGCCAGTTTTCATGCAATTCACACCCACACTTGCCATGCAAAATGAATGCACCTTGGACTCCATTGTGGCTGCTTGGCACCAGGCTGATGGACTTCAAGCTGCCTTGCTCACTGCAGCTCCTGTGGTATGCATTCATGTTGACAGACTGCACTGCTTGCATGGCCAACCAGCAGACAAGATTTCATGTGCCATCAGCCTTGATTCCGAAGTGATGCTTCCGGTCTTCACGGATGGTATTCGTAGCACTACAGCCAATTATGTGATCATTGCAGCTGCCAGCCATCTAGGAGTCGACCAAGCAGGCCACTATCAAGCTTTGTTGAAAATCCTGCCTACCGTGCTTCCGGAGGTCCAACCTGTAGCCTGGCTCCTGACCCAGGATAATGAGACCCCTAAGCCAACTTGGAGGATCCCAGAGATGTTCAGCCGGAACACCACAGTTTTTTGGCTGATTCGCACAGATTGCCTTGAACTGCCCAACTACCGGCTTGCGCTTCAAGCAGCAGCTGCCAATGCTGACACTGCACCAATGCCAGCACCCATGCAGAACACTGAGAATGACATCCTTGCTGTTTTGCGTAATGCAGAGGTTGCCGAAGCGCCCAATGACCCATGCCAGAGCTGAGAGCCCATTTTGAATTTTCTCCAACAAAGCAAAGATGCTGAGACGATGTCACCAGACACCATTTCTCCAAGTGCAATAGATACATCTGAGCGCTGCTGGATAGTCTTCGGCCAAGTGATTCCAATATGGAACCTGCAACAACGCAGTTGGCTGGCACGTACCTTGCAGTTGAAAAGGAGTGTATGGAAAAAAAACACACACACAAACAAACACACACACACCCGCACACACACACCCGCACACACACACACCCGCACACACACACACACCCACACACACACACACACACCCACCCACACACACACCCCCACACACACACCCACACACACACACACCAACACACACACACACCAACACACACACACCAACACACACACACAAAC